>Ga0335073_10000102_pt1 | contig 96035 bp, 73 predicted proteins | sample Lox_Sample_22_FD_207093 | JGI IMG/M metagenome (GOLD analysis project Ga0335073, IMG submission 207093) | Soil microbial communities from Loxahatchee National Wildlife Refuge, Florida, United States - Lox_Sample_2.2 | ecosystem: Environmental > Terrestrial > Soil > Wetlands | place: USA...
TTGTGGCTGAAAATCTGGACAACACGATCAGCAACACTGAGGATATCGAGTCCTTAACGCCCATTCCCCTCTTTGGGTGGGTGCCCCACATCAAATTGAATCAAGGTTCACAGGATAAGCGTGGCTCGACGCGCAAACCGCCGACAGAAGCTACGAGCCTTCTGCCGATTGTCCTGCTGCGTCCGCATTCGCAGGTTTCTGAAGCGTTCCGTTCGCTTCGCACGGCGCTACTGCTTACCTCCGCCAGAATGCCGCCTAAGACTGTCTTAATCACCAGCGCGCTGCCCGGAGATGGGAAAACAACGGTCACGATGAATCTTGCCGCGGTGCTGGCCCAGCAGGGAGCGCGAGTACTGCTAGTCGATGCCGACTTGCGGCGTGGCTCGATAGCGGAGCGCCTGAATATAGATCGCAACTTTGGATTGAGCGGTTCCCTGACCGGAACAGGTACATGGCGTGATGCCATCGAAACCGTACCGGAGGCTCCAAATCTATTCGTTCTTCAAGCTGGGCTACGTCCTCCGAATTCAGCCGACTTGCTCGGATCCACAAAAATGCATGATCTGCTCGAGGACTGGCGAACGGAGTACGACCACGTGATCATCGATAGCTCTCCGTGCCTAGCCATCACAGATGCTGTGCTTGTGGCGCAAAATACAGATACCGTTATTCTGGTTACGAGAATTGCCCACACCCCACGTGCCAGCGTGCGGCGCGTCAGCGAACTGCTTCAATCCAGCAATGTTCATGTTGCCGGCATCGTAATCAACGACATCGGAATCACTGACGACTATTACGGATATGCGTATTCGAAGTATGCCGGCTACTATTCGGAAGACGGAACCTAGGTGCGTCGGCTATGTTGCCTGCGGACTAGGCCACGCGCGTTGTGATACAGGTCGTCGATACGATCGAGATCCGTTGGCCTCCATCGTACTCTGCTAATTCCGTGCGATCGCGAATGAGTGCGAAAACTACAAGACAGGCGAACGCACCAGATAGTTCACTTCGACGAGTGGAAGAGGTCGGTTGGTATGCTGAAATTAGCTTTGGTGGTCGGTGCACGTCCGAATTTCATGAAGATTGCTCCGATCCTTTGCGAATTGAATCGGTACCCGGAAGAGTTTCAACCGTTCCTGGTGCATACGGGGCAGCACTACGACGCGAAAATGTCGGACGTGTTCTTTGATGATCTGGGACTTCCCACTCCGGATGTATTCCTTGGAGTGGGGTCAGGCTCACATGCTGTCCAGACAGCCCAAACCATGATTGCATTTGAGAAGGTGTTGCTTGAACAGCGGCCCGATTGGATCATTGTGGTGGGAGATGTGAACTCTACAATTGCATGCGCGCTGGATGCAGTGAAGCTTAGGATCAAAGTCGCGCATGTGGAGGCGGGGCTTCGCAGCAGGGACCGTTCTATGCCGGAAGAGATTAATCGTATTTTGACCGATAGCATCTCGGACCTTCTGTTTACACCATCTCGCGACGGTGACGCCAACTTGCTGGCTGAAGGAATTACCCGCGAGAAGATTTGTTTTGTAGGGAATGTGATGATTGATTCGCTGCGGAGATTTGAAACCCATGCCTCTCAGACGAATGCTTTGGATTCAATAGGAATCCGCGTCGCCGACTATGGATTGATTACGCTGCATCGGCCGTCTAATGTCGATCATCGGCAAGAATTGGCGTCGATCCTGAATGCGCTTGAAAGAATCCAGAAAAGAGTGCATTTGGTCTTTCCCGTTCACCCTCGCACCCGGAAGATGATGATCGACTTTGGATTGATGGGACGCATCGATCGCATGGCTGGATTGATGTTGGTAGATCCGGTTGGGTACAAGGATTTCCTTCAGCTTGAACGCAACTCCATGATGGTCCTGACGGACTCGGGTGGCATTCAGGAAGAGACGACGGTGTTTGGAGTCCCATGCCTGACACTACGAGAGAATACTGAGAGGCCAGTGACCATCGAGATCGGCACAAATACCCTGGTTGGACTCGATGAAGAGAGAATCGTTGCGGAAGCGCTCAATATTGCTGATGGGAAAGGGAAAATGGGCCGGATTCCCGAAGGCTGGGACGGGCATGCTGCTGAACGAATTGTGCAGGTATTTCGCAACAGCCCGTAATGGGTTGTTTCATCGTCTTCAGAAAGGAGCGTGACGAGGTTTTACCTTTTAGAACAGGCTAATGTACGTCGTGTGAGTGACGCACGATTCACGCTGGTTGCTCGCGACGCGATCTGTCCGAAAGCAACCGCTGGATCCGGTGATGGCATAAACGTTCTGTGAGTGGCTTACGACCTAAAAGTTGAACCCTCGATCGCGAACTAGATCCGTCTGATGAAATGCGACCAGGCCGTCACAAGGAGCATTTGAGGATGCGGTAATAATATGGCCCGATGCCCAGGAATCTTGATATGCGATTAGTGTTGTTAGTCGAGATATTTTCACCGCAGATGGGATATCTGGAGAATGTACTGCCTAGATATCTTTCACGTCTTGGGGCGGATGTACACCTCGTCACTACCGGACTGCAACCCTACTATTACATGAGAGATGTCAAGAAGACCTATGAGGACTTCAACGGAGACTCGCAGGCATTCAAGCCCGGTATGATCGAACGACTAGACGGGTTCACCTTGCATGTACTTGAGCACCGCAAGACGTTTGGATATGTCCGCATGTTAGGTCTTAGAAATAAGCTTCGTGAGATTCGTCCGGATATAGTGCAGACCGAAGCCGCCATAGGCTGGTTGCCTCTCGATGCCGCGGTGTTCAAGCTGCAACTCGGCTACAAACTGTTTACGGGCAGTCATTACCACGCCTCGGTGTTCCCATTGGCAAACAGGCAGCACCACCTCTGGGATCCGGAACGTTTGCGTGTCATCGTCCTGCGCTCTTTGCCGGGCCGTGCCATTAGCCATGTCGCAACGAAATGTTATCCCACTTCGGATGATTGTGCCGATGTAGCGGTACGCTTTTTTGGAGTGCAAAGGAGCAAGATCGAGGTTTGTCCGCTTGGAGTTGATCTGGACATATTTCGGCCCATTCAGAATGAAGGCGATTCGCGCGAGCGCCGGGAATTGCGCGCACAACTCGGCTTTGCGGATGGCGAGATCGTTTGCATCTATACCGGGCGGTTTTCCCAGGCAAAAAACCCGTTACTGTTGGCGAAGGCCATCGATCAACTGGCGACGAAAGGTGAACCTTATCGAGGCCTATTCGTGGGCAATGGAACTCAGGACGATGCAATCCGGCAACAACGCAATTGCTGCGTGCACCCATTTGTAAACCTGCGCGAACTTCCGCGCTTTTTCCGCGCAGCGGACATTGGAGTGTGGCCTACGCAGGAATCCATGTCGATGCTTGACGCGACGGCTTGTGGATTACCGATAGTTGTCAATAATACGTTGACTGCTAGAGAACGTATCGAAGGTAACGGTCTCTCCTATAGACTCAACGATTGCGAGGATCTTATCAGGGTTCTCACCTCGCTCCGTGCGCCCGAGAGGCGACAAGAACTTGGACGTTGCGGCGCAGAAAAAATTCGCCGGCAATTCGGTTGGGACTCGATTGCAAAGTTCCGTCTCCGCGGCTATGAAGCCGCATTGAGTCATAAAACCTCAGAGAGGAACCTGTCAATTATATGAGGCACTCCAAGTTTGTACTGCTGATCATGCGAGGTTACTTAGGAATCGATATCTCGGCACATTCCCCGCGGCGGCTGGCAGAAGTTGTGACTAGGGATTACGGCAAACGCATTGCAGGATAGCTAGAGATGTTACTTAAAAGTAGAATGTGAGGAACTTTACGGCCCTGAATAGACTTGATGAGCAAGCGTACAAGAACGATTTCAGGATCGGACGATGTGCTCCGAAAACCACTGCTGCAGCGGCTGGTTTTGCTAAAGGACAAAGGATCCCACGTCGAGGCCTTCGACGAAGGCGCGTAACACGAGCCTGTGGTCGGGTTGTTACAGTACAATGTGCCTCGCGGGAGGCTTAGGCCAAGGGTTAATCCCGCGAGCGCTTTTATGCAATGCTGGACTCTTAATGAAGCAGTCAATTTCAAGACTTTTAAACCGACTACTGCCGCGTGGCGGTTTGGCGAGAAGCGTCTCAATTCTAGCTGGTGGAACGGCATTAGCGCAGGCCATCGCTGTTGCTGCATCTCCGATCCTGACACGCATTTATAAGCCGGCCGACTTCGGCGCGCTGCAGATATTTATCTCGTTGATGATGTTTGCAATGATCGCCTCCGGGGGGCGATATGAAGTTGCAATTCTTCTGCCCGAGGATGAACAAAGCTCCATTGACATTCTTGGTCTGGCGATTCTCTGCGTATGCCTAACCACGACAATCACAGCAGTGATTGTGCTCATTTGTCATTATCATTGGATGCTTCCTGCCAGCATGATGCCTCTAAAAGGGTACCTATGGCTTTTCCCGATTAGTGTACTCGGTGCCGGCCTGTACCAGGTATTAAGCTATTGGGCTATGCGGCATGGTGGTTATTCACAAATTGCCAAATCGAAATTTACTAAGACAGGTGCGCAGGTTGTCACCCAACTGAGCGTCGGTTTTTTGGTTCATGGCACGTTTGGTCTGCTAGTCGGCGACTCTATTGGTCGTATAACAGGAAGCGGGCGATTTGTCCACGACCTCTGGCGGAACTCTTCAGACCACCTCCGTGCCATTCGCCTCTCGCAAATGATTGACCTTGCGATTCGCTACCGCGACTATCCACTGGTTTCGATGTGGGGCGCACTGATCAGTGTGTCGGGAGGCCCGCTGCTAACATTGTTTCTTGCTCAATTCTATGGAGCGCAGGGAGTAGGATGGCTTGCACTCGTTAGCCGCATTCTAGCGGTCCCTTCTGATCTAATTGGATTGAGTATTTCTCAAGTCTATACATCAGAGGCTGCGAAACTTTCGAGATCCGATCCCAAGCGTCTGATGCACATTTTTCTCAAAACTACCCGGCGAATGCTTTATCTTGGCCTTGTGCCGTGTGTGCTGTTTGCAATCCTGGCTCCCTGGCTTTTTGAGCTCATCTTTGGGCATATATGGCGCGAGGCGGGCATATATGCCCGATATCTCGCCTTCATGTTTTATGCCGGATTCATCAATTCGCCGGTTCAAGTAACCTTGAACGTGCTGGAAAAGCAGCGCGCGCAATTCACTTGGGATATTAGCAGATTGGTTCTAATCGTCGCTGCGATAGCCTTGCCATACTATCGAGGATATGGCCCGCGAATAGCGATTCTCTGTTATGGAGTCACGCTGACACTCATGTATGGAGTTCATTGGACTCAGTCTTACTTCGCGATCAAAGATCGCATAAAACAGGCTACCGTAGCGTTGACAAATGCAGTGCAAACATAATGTGGACTGGGAGCAAGAGCATGCGATTTATTCCCCGGAATTTGCGGAAAATACGCTTTTAAAGAAGCTAAGATGTCGACATATCATGCAATCAGCGACCGTTCGGAATCTCCGAAGCTCACCAGAATTGCCAGTCTGGTTTTAGCGGGAAACCTTGCGGGATTTCTGACGGCATCCTATCTTCCCGGCGCCCTGGGTGTGGACCACCAAATTGTTACTATTCCGTTTCGCGCCGTCATGCTATTTTTACTTTTATATGCGTTTTATCGAATAGTGACTGTTTCGAAACTCCGAATGACGATCTCCTCGACTTCGATCCTCTTGATTTTCTTTTGGACAGCGTATTGCCTGCGGTTTATTTTCGATGTGGGGTTTCTGCAAATCCCGGTCCCGACTCCCCCGGGGCCGGGAGAAATGGCGCTGTATCTCTTTGCGATCACCATTCCCACTTTTGTTGTCTCCTATCTATTTCGAGATATTCGCTCCTACAAAAAGGCACTCATATGGGTCATGCTTGCGCTCGGTATATGCTGCGGCATTTCGATGCGCACGGCGAGCAGCCTTGAGAGCCCATCCACCGGCGGACGCAACATGGGGAACGATATTCTTAACCACATCGGTTACGGTCATATGGGAACAACTGCCATGATTCTGGGGTTATTCGTTTTATTGCAGATAGGCTCCGTGAGAAGACCGTGGTATCTACGGCTGCTGGGAGGAGTTATAGTGTGTCTGGGGACATATACAATCCTGGCTGCGGCCTCCCGCGGGGCATTGGTTGCAGCGTTATTGTTGGTTCCGGTAGCCCTCTATCTGGGATTACGGCGCGGGTCTAAGGGGCTTACCATTGCCATCTGCCTTGTTATAGGATTTGTATTGTCTGCATCGGCGGCTTTTCTTACCGAGAATGGCGTTGATCTTACCCGATCGGTGGCATCTGCTTCTGCGTATAGTGCTGCTGACAATTCGGTGTGGACCCGCCAAAATCTGTTCAGAGACGCGTGGCGTGAATATCTTGAGCATCCGTGGGTTGGCAGCTCCCTAGTCGAGACGAATTCGCAAACTTATCCACACAACATCATTATTGAAGGCTTTATGACCATGGGTACATTCGGTGGAGCGACGTTAGTAGTGCTTATCCTGATTTCCCTATGGCGCGCTATGTGGATTCTAATAAAAGCACCAGAGATGGCGTGGATCCCGCTTTGCTTCTTACAGCATTTGATCGGGTGCATGTTTTCGGGAGGAATTTGGGGCAACACCGTGATGTGGGGGATGATGGGTATTGTGCTCGGAGTTGATTTGCCAGAACGGATATGGAATAACTCGAAGGATGAAATTCGATTCATTCGGGATGTCTAGCCGGGCCCCAATTCAGGATGCGTGGCTGGAACAAAATGCCAGAAGCCGATTATCTGACAAGCGAGCTCAAAAATTTACTTTCTGGCAAGTCTTCGAGTCTCCATAGCCCCAGGGATCGCGTCAGGCTTAGTTCACCGTCCGGAGCCCCCGATGGAAGGTCTTCATCCATTAACATTATTGGCGGCGGGAGTGCGAACGGTTCCTCAGTCAAGGTGATGGGCCGGCAAGCACCGGTATGGATGTCCCAATTGATCTTTTGCAAAGGGTAGGTCGTTGTTAATAAGTATTTAGCACCTGATTTTTGAAAATTCTCAATTGCCAGGGCAATGTCTTGAAAGCTTAGATGAATAAAGCAATCCCTGCATAGCACGAGGTCAGAGTTTGGGAGATCCGCGCAGGTAATATCTGCGTGGATAAAACGCCTTAAGGGTTTCTTTTCATGGAGTTCGATGTTTCTCTGAATGACAGATTTAACTATGTCAGCCCCGATGTACTGTATACCATCGAGTGGGACCTGCTGCATCCAAAAAAAGTCACCGCACGGCGCGTCGAGGATTATCTTAACGCCAAGTTCTTGTAGCAAGCGTGGAAGCATCTCCCGCACGGACCGCGTAGCTGCAAAATCTGAGCCAGCTCCCGACGCGGACTCGCGGCCCCCCCATGATCCTCTGCTGTAATGCGATCCAAATGCGTCTTCGGCCGTCTTGCCAATTACATACCGATACGCCCAATTCGCTCGGAAGGTTGAAATGCAGCGTACAATACTCGGCGGTAGCTTAGCCTTAAGAGCTCTCTTCAGCTCTTGTTTACTTTTGTTCTTCATGATTTTTGTTGCATGCCTTTAGTACATTTCAGTGATTGGTTAGGCTTAATCGCAAGAGCAGATAAGGACCAAGCGTTTTGAGTTTGAATCATAGAACCCGTCAGCCCTAAAGTCTTCTCATAGCGAGGCAATATCGCTACGAAACGTTCCTATTTGTGCATTTTGCAAGGAAGGTAAATAATCACGCCACCATACGATATGAGAATCAGCGATGCGTAAATACTAGGTTACAGCCCATCACTTTAAGACACTCATACCCATGCTCTCCAAGAAATCGCCTGATTTCCGATCCTTTGATCTCATCATTTGCCTCGCATATCACAATCTCTGGATGCATCATCTCCCAGTCAACCCCGCGCAACACGGCTATATCGTGGCCCTCTGTATCGACGGAGAGCAGCGAGACGGCCCGAGGGGCTAGATGTCTACGATACAACTCCGCAACAGTGACTACTGGAACCGAATATTCGCGAAGTAATTTGGCTTTTCCTGTGGATAGAATCTCATTTGCTTCTTCTGGGACGCAGGTGGAGAGCAGCGAAGGGACCATTTCAAAGAAGGTCAGCTCACCGACATCGTCACTGACGGCTGCGTTAATTTGAATGTCTCGTGGTCGGAATCGTCTATGCCTGGCATATAATCCGTGGATCGGTTCAACTACCAACCCTCTCCATCCCATGCGATAGAGTAAAAAAGTATTGCTCATCATGAATGGGTGGTTACCGCCGATCTCGATATAGAGGCCTTGACGGCCGCCGAAATAGTCTCGCAAAAACAAGTCCTCACCGAACTGCGAGCAACTCTGATGTTTAAGCACCTTCGCTAATCTCGCGTAGTCGCGGCCTCTGGATAAAATCTCGTATATCCCCATTTTTTCAAGCGCATAAACGACGTTGACTCTCGTTTGTTTTGTCATTCTCATTCTTGGCCAATAACGTACGCTATTTTTCACATATTCAATACCATTATTTATAAACTTGTTATCTTACGATGCAAAACACCTCTCACGCTTCCAAGAGGGCTCTTGCTCCTCCACGATCCCCAGCATAGATGTACGCCAACAGTCATAGCACTCTCTACGAAGGAAAAACCTCCGAGTTTATGCGGAGGATGAAACATGGGCCCTGGCGCGAGATACACGCCTTGATAGTGATTCTGTCGAGCGAGAAAGAAGTCAGTTAGACCCTCGGGGCCAGTAATTTTCTCAATCATCTCTTCGCGAATGCCTTCCAAACGATCACCATTGAAGATATGGGCAAGTAAGTCACGCCAGAATGGATGGCCGGCTACTGATCCCATGACGGCATTTCCCAATCGGAATAGTTGGCTTTCATTGCGAGAAATCGGCAGGACGCACGCGTGAGACAAGATCTCGGAATCGATTGCGCGTAATACTTTGTAGTCAGTATCAAAGTAGAATCCGCCATAGACGCTCAAGTACATGTATCGAGCGATATCTGCTTTGACTACACCGCGGCGAATGTGCTGGTAGGATTCTAGAAATTCTGGAAACTGATTTGCAACCAATTCATCGTTCGCTGCATCCGTCCATAGCTTATAGTCCCAATCAGGTAATTGCCTACGCATGCGTGAGATCAAGCGACTTTCCTCACGTGTGAGTCGCTTCGATGTCTGATGAATAATTTTCGGAATCATCAAAGCCTCGCTTAGATAAGTGAGAGCGCTACGTAAGCCATAAGGCTGGGCTCGTCTCCATCTCGTTGCGCAACACCGGATCACAGCGCCATCACCGTACTTTCTAGCAGTATTGAGTTTAGTACGTCAATAGTCGACCGGCAGGTAGACCTTGGTCATCCTTGAACGTCAGCACACGCAATTTGGTGTCAGTGACTATCATTAACGATGACGACACTGTTCCGTCGATTGGTTACGTTCCGAGGATGGCAATCATATTCTTCCGTTCAGCAACGATGTTGAGGTATGGATTCATTGGACTCAATCGTACATGGGGAGATTGCGTGACACCGACAGTAGCAGGTGTGAAAAACTCAAAACGGGCGTAGAGCGTATCGCAAGGCAAAGTATGCTTCGGTCCCGGATCAGGTCAATTCACATCATCACATCCAGATCGGCAAACCTGTCAGATTGCGTGCAGCACAAATTAGCTATAATGCTGCGGATGCGCATTCTTCCACTATTCATTTTGCTTCTGTCGGCAACGGCATTCGGGCAGAGTTTTCCGATATTCGACGGGACGCTCTATCAAGGGAAACCACAGCTTCCACTGAAGCCGATCACGATCATCTACTCAGGTGATCTCTGGAAGGGGGCGAACCGTGAGAACATACCAGATGTGGCGACGATCGCCAACCTCGCCAAAAAAGCGCAAGCTACCGGTATCGGAGTCATCGATGTCGAGCACTGGCCGATGGACCAGACGGGCTTCGGCAAATATGAATCTCTGCTGCAGGAGTTTAAGAGAGTCGGCCCGAGAGTCAAATTCGGCTTTTATGGTATAGTCCCGATCCGCAATTACTGGGGCGCTATTCAAGGAAAAGGCAAGCCTGGATACCTGGAGTGGCAGAAGAAGAATGCCGGGGCTGAACCGATCGGACAGACCAGCGACATCATTTTCCCATCGCTCTATACACTGTACGATGATCGCGAGGGCTGGCAGAAGTACGCAATTGCACAGATTCAGGAGGTACGCAAATACGGGAAACCGGTCTATGTTTTCCTCTGGCCGGAGTATGCCGACCTTTCAGGCAGATACATTCCTGCAGACTTCTGGAATATGGAATTACAGACAGCGCGCAAATACGCCGATGGGATCGTGATCTGGGGCGGAGAAAATAACCAGAAGTGGGACGACCAGGCACCCTGGTGGAAGGTGACCCTACGGTTTATTGGATCGACTAAATAGCTTTTTGTCCCAGTGGTTAATCTAACCCTCGAAGGCTCACACGTACAACAACCCGAAAAGCGCGATCAGAAAATAGCCCAACGTACTTGGCCGGCGTGTCCGTGTGAAATCTCCCAATTTAGCTTAGCATCATCGATCTAAGACGCTGTGCCATATGGCTGGAGTTAAGCTGCCTAGGGGACTTTTTGCGGATTGAGGAGCGGGAAATGTTTGATAATCTGAGAAATCGAGTTTCGTATCAACTCGCGCGAAGAAAGTATGCACCGGTGATTGAGATTCAGGATTCTACTGAATTGGTTAGACTTGGAACCGATTGTGGCGGATGGGTATTTGAGCCGACTCCTGATCTTCAAGACTCAGTAATTGTGAGTTGCGGTTTAGGTGAAGATGCAAGCTTCGATGTTGAATTTGCATCCAGGTTTTGTGCAAAAATTATCGTGGTTGACCCCACGCCGCGCGCAATCCATCATTTTGAAGGAATCCAAGGTCGCCTTGGTCAACGAGCGATCCAAAGCTATGTAAAGCGCGGGCGACAGCCTCTAGAGTCCTACGACCTCCGGAGAATCACCGGTGATTCCTTAATTCTCGAGCCGTCTGCGCTTTGGGTAGAAAATACGAGGCTTAAATTCTTCGCCCCTTCCAATCCGAGCGGTGTTAGCTATTCGCTCATTAACTATCAAAATGATTATTCTCAAGAAACGACACATATCGAAGTGGCATCCATCACCCTAGAGGCGTTGTTCAAAAAATATCATCTGCATACCGTACCGCTAATCAAGCTCGATATCGAAGGCGCGGAGATACGGGTTATTCGATACATGGTTGAGAAATCAATGTATGTCCGCCAGCTGCTTGTGGAATTTGATGAGATGAATTCTCCATCCGATAGATCGAAACAGAACGTAGAAGATACAGATAGGTTGTTGAGACATGTAGGGTACAGCTGCCGTTATTTCGACGGTCATGCGAATTTTCTTTACGTATTGCGCTCGTGAGAGCTACGGTGGCGACGCACTTATCTCACTGCTAAACTTAACCCCGAGCACCCTCACTTACCCGGACCAAACCGAGGGGCAGCGCAAATCCGCATTCGAGCCTCACTCAAAACAAGAGGTTCTGTGAAGGGTCTAATTCAGAAGAGTTGCTGGGTAGGGATCGAGCGTGAGGAGATCAGTTATTTGCCATGTCTGGACTGTCCGTAGCAGACGAAAAATTGTGTGACGATATCACCGTAATTCAGATGGCTGCGTCGATCGCACCTGAGTCGTTTGGTGTGGGGTATGCAGCGCTGAACTTAGCTGCCGCGCTCGAACGTGCGGGAGTAAATGTACTTCTTGTCTCAGTGGACGAAGAGAAGGATGCATATGAAGCCTGCGAACGCGCGGGTTTCCCGCTAGAGAGGTATATTCGGGGATCGCTGGTAGGGCCTCCGCGTCTGCGTTTATCGCCCTTCTTAGTCCGCCGATTATTGAATATCCAAATTGCTGACAAAACTATCATTCATTCGCACGCATCCTGGACATACGTATCTTGTGTTGCAGGAATTCTCAGGAGGCGATGGCAATGTCCGTTAGTCGTGAGTCCGCACGGCTCACTTGAGCCATATGCATTGGCGATTTCCCCAAAGAAGAAGGCCATCGCCTCGCTACTTTACGAGCAGCGAACCCTCATGGAGGCATCGTGCATGTGGGCGCTGAGCGAGCAGGAGAAGGCTTCAATCCGGGACTACGGGTTTACGAGACGGGTGGCCGTTATTCCTAACGGTGTGAAACGAGCTGAGGAGTGCAGCGCGCGGGAAGTCGCCGAGTTTCGAAGCAGACATGATGTGCCTGCGGGCTCCAAGATAATGCTGTTTCTTTCGCGCATTGCGCGTAAGAAGAACCTGCCGTTGCTGCTAAAAGCGTTTGCAAGGAGTGTGAACACGCGGCCCGAATGGGTGTTGATTATCGCAGGAAGTAACGAGCGTGGCCATCTTCAAGAGGTTTTGGCTCAGATCCGCGATTTGCGTCTTGAAAAGTCTGTGCGCCTAATCGGACCTGTATCTGGAAGAGAAAAGGCGTGCGCGTTCACTTCGGCAACCGTTTTTGTGCTGCCCTCGCACAGCGAGGGGCTACCAATCGCCGTGCTGGAGGCTATGGAATATGGCAAGCCTATCGTAGCCACCGATGGTTGGACTTTGCCGGTGACCACAAGCGTCCGATACGGCTGGAGGGTCCCGGCAGACGAGGGTCCATTCGAGACCGCTCTGCTCGAGGTAATGACTACTTCCGACGACACCTTAGCGGACATGGGCAGTTCAGCAAAATCCATTGTTCGGGAGCACTTCGATTGGGACGTCGTCGCCAAACAGGCCTGTTCTCTCTATGTGTCTCTATTATCCGATGGCCACGAAAGCACAAGCAGAGAGTAGAGGGACGATGCTCTAAAAGAAGGACTAAAATCCGCCAAAGATAGTGTTCCTTGACTGAGTGGCGCTTCTCATGATTGGCGCGACTCGGTGAAAAATCGGATGTCAACAGAGCATGTCACCAATTTGTCGCAGTGGATGCCGGTTCAAAAGAAATGTCGTCTGGGATTGATGGGCGCCTTAGACCCCCTTCAAATAAATTGGTTGATGGGAATATGATGGCCTACGAGATGGACTTAAGCATATTTGCTGGAAAGACCCTTTTGATTACTGGGGGGACCGGCACCTTTGGAAACGCTGTCGTCGACATGGCCAGCAAGGCAGGCTTCGGTCAGATCCGAATCTTTAGCAGAGATGAGAAAAAGCAAGACGATATGCGGAGCCGTCTCAAGGACTCCGCAGTCAACTTTTATCTCGGAGACGTGCGAAATTACGACAGCGTCCTCTATGCGATGCGCGGTGTGGACTTTGTTTTCCATGCGGCGGCGCTAAAGCAGGTTCCATCGTGCGAATTCTTCCCTATCGAGGCTGTGCAAACGAACACGCTCGGGGCTGAGAACGTGATGAAGGCGGCACTCACTTTTAATGTCAGCAAGGTAATCGTTTTAAGCACGGACAAAGCGGTGTATCCCGTGAATGCGATGGGGATGTCGAAAGCGCTGATGGAAAAATGTATGGTGGCCAAAGCTCGGATGTATGGCGAGAGTTCCACCATCTTCTGCGGAACGCGATACGGCAATGTGATGGCGTCTAGAGGATCGGTGATTCCATTATTTCTAAGCCAGATAATGGCTGGAGAGCCGTTGACCCTAACCGATCCAAACATGACTCGCTTTATGATGACCATCGAGGGCGCGGTAGATCTGGTGTTATACGCGTTTGCGCACGGTAAACCCGGGGACATCTTTGTCCAGAAGGCTCCATCGGCGACAATTGGGACTCTGGCAGAGGCTCTGCTGAGGCTTTTGAACGCGAGGAACGAGATTCGGATCATCGGCACAAGGCATGGCGAGAAGCTCTATGAAACGCTTCTAAACCGGGAAGAGATGGCCCAGGCCGAAGATCTTGGCGATTATTACCGGGTTGCGGCGGATGCGCGGGATTTGAACTATTCAAGCTTTTTCAGCAAAGGAAAACAGGAGGTTTCCGAGGCGCTTGACTACAATTCCCACAACACGGAGCTATTGGATGTAGAGGCAATGATTGCACTGCTGTCTCAGTTGCAGTGTGTACAAGACGCCATGAACGGGAAGACGGTGCTGGTATGACCAATAACGTTCTGATCATTGGTGCCAAAGGCTTTCTGGGGCGCAACCTGGCCGTTCAATTATTCGAACGGAAAGACTGTGAGACCACAGTTTGTGGCCGAGAAGATTCGGAAGAAGACCTCCGAAACAGCCTGTTTAAAGCTGATTTGATATTTCTTCTGGCAGGAGTCAACCGGCCGGCTGACCCCAGCGAATTTGAGAGCGGAAACGCGGGTTTTGCTGAAAAAGTGTGCCAGATAATACGAACATCTGAACGCTCCCCCAAGATCATTTTCAGCTCCTCGATTCAGGCAGAATTAAGCAATCCATACGGGGTGAGCAAGAAAAATGCAGAGAGAATTCTGCTCCAGTTTGCTGCAGACACCGGCGCTTGTGTCCGGATATATCGCCTGAAGAATCTGTTTGGAAAGTGGGGTCGCCCTAATTACAACTCGGTCACCGCAACTTTCTGCCACAACATCGCAAATGATCTGCCAATCGCCGTCTCCGATCCGGCCCGGGAGATCGACTTAACTTATGTGGACGATGTAGTGGCCGCGTTTCTTTCTGAGATTGACGATCCATGTAGCGGAGCCGAGTTGATCACTGATGTCCGAAGCTATCGCATTCGTCTCGATGATCTGGCCGGCAGAATTCAGGCATTCGACGATATGCGAGCCACGCTGGTTGCTCCTGATTTCTCGGTTTGGTTTAATCGAGCGCTTTATGCGACCTATTTGTCATATGTCCCGCCCGCCGCACTGCGACACAGCCTGGAAATTAAAGCCGATAACCGAGGCAGCTTGGCAGAATTCATCAAGGAAAAACATTTCGGACAGATCTTCGTTTCAAGAACTAGACCTGGCATAACGCGGGGTAATCATTATCACCACACGAAGGTAGAGAAATTCTTTGTCGTGGAAGGAGAGGGTTTAATCCGGATGAGGGCGGTTGAAGGCGGTCCGATTAAGGAATACCTCGTTAAAGGCAGCGAATACCTGGTTATTGACATTCCACCAGGGCTTACGCACTCTATCACAAATGTTGGATCGAATGAAATGGTAACTCTATTCTGGTCAAGCGAGCTGTTCGATCCAGATCATCCGGATACCTACTACCTTCCGGTTGACTTTGAAGAGCGGAGCGAGCCGTTGGCTATGGAGAACGCATGAAGATTGCCACGATTGTTGGCACTCGACCTGAAATAATTCGTCTTTCGCGGGTAATCGCCGCACTCGACCGCTACACCGAACATGTGTTAATCCACACCGGACAAAATTATGACCACGAATTAAACCAAATCTTTTTTGAAGATCTGGAAATTCGGCGTCCAGACTACTTTCTTGATGCCGCCGGAAAAACTGCAGCTGAGACGATTGGGATGGTCATTGGAAAATCGGACGAGGTCCTTTCCGAAATCAAGCCAGAGGCGCTCCTGATTCTCGGCGATACGAACAGCACACTGGCCGCGTTGGCCGCTAAGCGGAAAAAGATTCCCGTGTTTCATATGGAGGCTGGGAATCGGTGCTTTGATGACCGGGTCCCCGAAGAGATTAACCGGAGGATTGTCGACCACATCAGCGATATCAACATGCCATACAGCGACATCTCCCGTGAGTATCTCTTGCGAGAGGGAATCGCACCTGATCGAATCATCAAGACGGGCAGTCCGATGTTTGAAGTATTGACTCATTATCGCCATAAAATCGACCGCTCAGATATTTTGACCAGGCTCGAATTGATGGGAGATAAATATTTCGTGGTGAGCGCTCATCGCGAAGAGAATATCGATTCTTCCAGACAGTTTCAGAATCTTGTGAAACTCCTAGAAACAATAGGCTCACAATATCAATTACCTGTAATTGTTTCTGTGCATCCACGAACACGGAAGCGAATAGAATCCGAGAAAGTGAGCTTCTCCGAGAATGTCCGCTTGGTAAAGGCAATGGGGCTTTCTGACTATTGCCATTTGATGATGAATGCCCGGGCGACGCTGTCGGATAGCGGCACGATAACAGAAGAATCTTCAATTCTGAATTTTAGGGCTGTAAACATCCGCGAAGCACACGAGCGCCCGGAAGGTATGGAAGAAGGCGCTGTAATGATGACCGGCCTAGATTCAAATCGCGTTTTAGATGCATTGAAGATTGTGGAGGCACAGTCCACTGGTGAACAACGGGAATTACGCATCGTGGCAGACTATAATATACCGAATGTTTCAGAGAAGGTCACGCGAATTATTTTAAGTTATACGGATTACATCCGTCGGGTAGTGTGGCGAGAGCAGATGTGCAGTTAGAGTAATCCTCATCGCGGTGACGTAAGTAACACTAACTGATGGACTGAAGATGAAAATCTTAGTAGTTAGCTGTGTATTCCCGCCGGAGCCCGTAACTTCCGCATCTACTAGTCATTCATTAGCATATGAATTGGCGAAACAAGGGAATGATGTCACCGTGATTACGAGTTATCCAAGCCGGCCTGGAGGACGACTCTTTTCAGGTTTTAGGCGACGATTTCTTGAGCGTAGTCAACCGGGAAGTAACGTTGAGATATTCCGATGTTTTTCGACGATCTCGCGTACCGCGACCCTCCCTAGCCGCTTGGCTGAAAACTTGTCGTTCGGGTTTTGTGCCGGGTTTGCCATGGTGAGTATGCCTCGTCCTGATGTGATCTATGCAAATACCTGGCCGATTTTTGCTGCAGGGATTGCGTCGTTCGTGGCAAAGATCAGACGGATCCCAATCGTAATTAGCGTTCAGGATATTTACCCGGAATCTTTGATTTCACTCAAAAAGCTAAAACCGAGTAGTCGTGCCGTGCAGATATTAAAATCCTTTGACACCGGCATAGCACGAGCCGCGTCGGCCCTTGTGGTGATATCAGAACGCGCGGAACAGATTTACTTGCGCGAAAGAGGAATCCCGCGTAAGCAAATCCATTGCATCGCGAACTGGCGGCCGAAAAGAGAATGCCCGACTGCAGAAATGGCCCGAAAGCAAAGAGACATTTGGGGTATTGAAGCTGACAAGTTTTTAATTGTATTTGCCGGCAGCGTAGTGCCTGCATGCGGTCTGGAGGTCGTAATTCATGCGGTTTCGAGACTGAAGGATGAGTCTTCGGCTCATTTCATGATTGCAGGTTCAGGGAGTGCCTTAGAGCGTTGCGAAAGTGTTGCGTTGCAACTCCATACCAAGAATGTAGAATTCAGCGGCTCCTTCCGGGAAGAACAGACCCTTGAGATTCTTGCTGCAGCTGACATTCTGATCTTGCCAACACAGGGTGACCAGTCACTCGTCAGCATGCCGTCCAAGCTGATTTCTTACATGATGTCAGGACGCCCGATTTTGGCCGTCGCCAGGCCGGAATCTGATTTGGCGAGAGTTGTGAATGCTTCCGCGTGCGGATGGATCGTCGCGCCCGGTGACGCCGATGGGTTAGAGCAAATGTTGCGAACCATCCTTCATCTTAGAAGCTCTGAATTGACACGAATAGGCTCACAGGGTCGCGAGTACGCTCTGGCTCATTTTTCTACTGAAGCGTGCTTGCCTAGGCTCGTTAGAGTCATAGAAAATGCGACAAGGACTTGAAAAGCTAAAGCCACGGGTACTACCTACCTGATGATTGATTGGGTTGCTCAGGTTCATGCGGGGCATAAGAAATGTTCGACGCGGTAAGTGTGAAAGTGAATTGTCTTCAGCATACCTGACGGTGACTGAGGAGCAGGTGAAGAAGAGAGCAAGCAGTGGATTCTACAGGCATACAGGTCGAACGTGGAGCTGGCACTGTTGTCACGATTCGCGCAGCCACCGCGGACGATATCTCAGAAACTATCGCTGTGCATAAAGCGGCATTTCCGGGATTTTTCCTAACCATGTTGGGTGATCGGTTTCTTCTCGAACTCTATCGGGGCTTTTTACAGGATTCCTCTTCGATCTGGTTGATTGCCAGCCACGACGGTCGCCTAGTCGGCTCTGTTGTAGGGACGACTGAACCGGCAGGGTTCTTCAAGCGCTTGCTGTCGTCTCGTTGGCCCGGATTTATTGTTGGCGGCGCGTCGGGTTTTTGCCGACATCCATTGCAAATCGTCAGGCGGTTTCTCGCGGCGCTGGTCTATCGAGGCGAAAAACCGCACGGAATAGACAACGCAACCTTGCTAAGCAGCATCGGAGTTTCACCTCCCTACACGGACCGTGGCGTGGGCTTGTCTTTGGTCGAAAGTTTCTGTCGAGAAGCGTTTTCACGAGGAGCGGAGCACGTGTATCTTCTTACCGATGACGCGAACAATGTTGCGGCCAACCGCTTTTACATAAAGTGCGGCTTTTCATTAGAAGGCAATTTCACTCGGGACGGCGAACGAAAAATGAATCGATATATTCGGTCCTTCTCAGAGAAAGGGCAATGAATGCCCCGAGCGCTAGCGCTTACAATTGCAGCCGCGTCTCGCTCAGCGAGCGTTGAAATCTCCCGTTGTCGAAACAGATTTAGCGTGATAAGCGAGATGAATGATCGCGCAGAACTTGGAGCTCCTGGTAGTGAAAGTGACGACAAGAATTATGCATCAAATTGCAGAGCGATAGAACGTTTTGAAACATGGTGAAGCGAAGTTTCGATATCGTCGTATCTGGGCTGGCTCTCCTGCTCCTATGGCCTCTCATATTGTTGTTGGCTTTTCTGGTGCGCCTTGATTCCGCAGGGCAATCATTCTTTCCGCAGGTTAGAGTCGGCAGATACTTTCAACCGTTTCGGCTGTGGAAGCTCCGAAGCATGGCCCACGGAATTTCAGGTGCTGAAATTACCAGCGGAGATGATGCTCGCATCACTCGGGTCGGAAGATTCCTCCGCAAATCTAAGCTTGATGAATTGCCACAGCTTTGGAACGTATTTTGCGGAGATATGAGTTTTGTCGGTCCCCGCCCCGAAGTGGCGCGCTTTGTTGAACATTTTCGAGCGGACTATGAGGAAATTCTTCGTGTGCGTCCGGGAATCACCGATCCAGCGTCGATCCGGTACAGACATGAAGCTGAGCTGCTGGGTGCAGTCTCTGATCCAATCAAGCACTATACTAATGTGATACTTCCAGACAAAATCAAGATCAGCAAAGAATATGTGCGCTCCCAGAGTTTTCGCAAGGATATTGCCCTCATTTTCCAAACAGCGGCAGTTATTTTGCATCCGAGGGGGTCCACCTCGGTTGCGTCCTCGTCATAGAGTGATTAAGAGAAACATCAGTTCGCTCGCTTTACTTTATAAATCCACGGACGCTCAATATGTCATAGTGCCGTTTCGGCTGCAGCATATATAAAGTATTCATGCCCGTCGTGTGGACGGGGCTTTGCTAGCGGCCCGTGGAGTCTTGGCTTCGATCTTATGATTCTTGTTGAGGTGTTGATATCAGAATGACAAAAGTCCAGGAACAGATCATTCCATTTCATTCCGCTGATGTAGGTGAGCCGGAGGCACAGGCGGCCGCTGCCGTGGTGCGCTCTGGCTGGCTGACCATGGGTGCGAAGACGATCGAATTTGAACAGAGGTTCGCATCATATGTTGGCGCAAAGCACGCAGTAGGCGTGAACTCCTGTACTGCCGGCCTCCACCTCGCTCTGGATGCAATTGGGTTGAAGGAGGGGGATGAGGTTTTGGTTCCTACAACGACATTCACAGCTTCTGCCGAAGTCGTTGTTTATTTTAAGGCAAAGCCAGTCTTAGTTGATGTTGACTCAGAAACTCTTTGTATTGATCCAGTAGACGCGGAACGGCGGATTACAAGCAAAACACGTGCCATCATTCCGGTGCACTATTCCGGTCAACCTTGCGATATGGATGCAATTCAAGATCTGGCGAAGCGTTACAAGCTACACGTGATCGAGGATGCGGCACATTCATTGCCTGCTTCATATCACGGGGTTCGCATAGGTTCCGTGAGTGAACTCACTGCCTTCAGCTTTTATGCCACCAAAACGTTGACCACTGGAGAAGGCGGAATGGTCACCACGGACAACGACGACCTTGCAGCCCGCATGCGAATCATGCGGCTTCACGGAATCGGTCGCGACGCGTGGAAGCGATATAGTGCCGAGGGCTCTTGGTATTACGAGGTTTTGGACAGCGGTTTCAAGTACAACCTGACCGATATTCAATCAGCAATAGGGCTCGTTCAACTGGACAGGTGCGACGAAATGCGTGCAACTCGCGAAAAAATCGCAACCCGGTATACGAAAGAATTGGCCGTGACCCAGACTCTCCAGTTTCCGACGGTTCGTAATAATTGCTCTTCGGCATGGCATCTGTATGTGTTGCGCTTGAATCTGGAACAAGTGTCCATCACCCGATCCGAGATGATCGATAAACTTCGCGAACGCGGAATTAGCTGTAGCGTCCACTTCATCCCATTGCATATGCATCCCTTCTACAAACAAACGTATGGATATCACAAAGAGGACTTTCCGGTAGCGAGTAAGGAATACATGAGATATTTCTCTCTACCGATTTTTCCGGGGATGTCCTCGTCACAAATCGACTATGTGATCGAAAATGTCATCGAAATCCTGAAATCTGCTACGCGATAAGGCAAGAATATTGATCCGCAGTTATATACTTAGACGAGAATCGTTGCTCGTGGACGATGCCTGGTGACGCTTCATGCCTTCATTTCACAGGCTGGTCTTCATCGGTCTTGTTGCTGCTGCGGCGCCATGGGCGCAGCCGCAATCCAATGTCACACTTACGCCTCTCCCTTCGGCACAGATCGCACCCTCCAATAGTGCCGTCGGATCTGATTCCGCAACGCAATCAGGACTCGCGGCGCCCAAAAAGAATACACAGAAATCCGCCAGTGTGAGCAACGTCAGAAGCACGTTGGCAACGGGATCCGTTCCAGGAGAATCACAGAGTCTCTGCTTTCAGCCAGGCGTTGGCTGGCAACGCGTTCCTCAAAATTCCGTTAATTCCACCCAGAAAACTTTACCGGTAGGAAGCAGTACGCGAACAACTGAGGTAGGTTCCTCGTCTCCAGGAATGAGTCAGGTAAGCCGGGATCAATGCGCCGGAATCATGACGAATGCGTTGGCTCCCGGCGCCGTTGAAAACATCATTGCTGGTGAACGGTCCCATGCAACCGAGTCCAATATTCGCACCACGAATGCGAACGTCGGAGTACAGAACTGGCTAAATGCCGACACACTATTAAATCCGGCAAGCAACTTAGCCGCAACACGTTTGACGATGGGATTGAGCTCAAGATTAGCTGGCAGCAAGCATTTCTCGCAGGGAACAGCGCAGAGTTCCTCCGCAAATTCGCTCCAGGAATTTGAAGGTCATGCTTATGTGAGTTCAATCAAGCTTCGCAAAATGATGCGTAGTGCCCCTGATTTGGAAACAAGATTTAAGCTTCGGCGACTTAGCGAGGATCAGAAAAGAAAAGGTGGTGTATCGACTGACAATCGATCGTCGTTCAAGAACAAGACAAGCCAGACCGTACCCAGCAATGGAGGCACTAATGCCGACTTGGGTTCACACCCCGATCAGTAACAGCCACGGCGCAGCTGCAGCATTTACTCGACGAAGCGGGATCGCAATTCGATTTTCTCCTCAGTAATTAGTATTAGCAGGTTGGCAGGCAACCAGTGTCGTTCTACCATATCGAAGCTGCAGAGAGGGCGAAGCGTGGGCCCCCAAAAGAGGCGCATTTATCTCAGAAGGCAGGCCCAGCGCGAACACACTTAAGCGGTCCTGCCAGCGGGCCGATGTTAGGTCTTTCGTGTCAAGAAAGTCTTAATCCAAGCTTCCCCTAGAAACGATAGTTTGCTCCAATAGTGAATCCATGAGGGGTCAAGCCATGCCTTGGCCAGCGAGGCCACCATTCATATTCATAGTCGCCACGCAAGTAGATATGTTGCGTTAGTTTGTAGTCCAAGCCACCGCCGGCATCATAAAAAGCAAATGTGTCGTGCGTGTAGCTGGGAAGGTGGAAGGTAAACCCTGGAAAATCTATGCTGCCTACTCCCCCCAAAAATTTGGCGTAGGGAATAAATCGCCCATAATGCCCTAGCCTAACGCGTCCACCTGCCGCAATTGTATCTTCGCGGAGATTGTAAAACTGATTCCACTGTATTGTACGTCCTTCGACTTCAATCCCAATCCAGCGGCCATAGTCCACGTCAGCGTAGGCAGCGATGCCGTACATGTGGTCAGGAGCATAATCCGTATCAAATCCCGAGAATCCGGCACCCAAGGCCACGCTTAATTTATTACCGCCACCGCTCTCAGCAGGTGCAACTTGAGCCGATGCCATCAGAGGGGTGAGCATCAATACTCCCCAAAAAAGGAGCCACTTTTTGGTCATCAATCGGTCCTCCATACGTTGAGCTAATTTGTCAGACGGAACTCCCTTGGAACCCCCCCGGGCGTGTTAGATGCCAAAAAGGCGCCTGCCGGAGCAACGATTTGGATAAATCAAATTCAATGTTAATTGGCTATTTAGTTTTCGCAGAAGAGGGGTTTTAAGCGCGAACGTAAATAAATCAGAGGTAAGTCTTTTCCAGTCAACTACATCGACCTACTGACTTCCACACGCCGTGATTTCGAAAAGTGGAATTGTCAGCCTGAACAAACAGCTGAACACATCTTTCTTCGGCGGTTTATGATGACTTTCTTATATGAATAAAATATTAAGACTCTGCGCCGAACAGAGGTCAGCCGAAATGTCAGCCTGCATGTTAAACATTTCAGGCTGAATGTTTCAAGTCAGACGCTGTTGCATATACATAAGACGTCATTGCAAGATCCCCTTTCACGTCGATAATACCGGGCACGTCTCGATGGAACATTAAGGGGATCAATCATTTATCGGCGCCGCTTCGGAAGTCCGAGCAAAACTCCACATACCCACGCAGCGAGGGAAGATATGCGGAATTAGCGATGTGAATGGATGTGATGGTTGTCGGAGGCAGAGAACAATTAAACTTGGGCGGACTGTCAGGATCAATCCGATCAGAGCTGTTTTAGAAACTTGCCTTCGTCAGGCAGGGAATAGCTGCTCCATCCTGAGCGTATCGCTGTATTTATCCTTCTTGGTGAATCCTGATTGAACAAGCGCACAGATTCCGGGCGCCGCGGCTGACACGGACGACTACGCGGCCGTTCAGGCTCGCGGGACCGCGGCCGGTAACGGTGGACGATGCACATTCCCAAGGGGCCAATCGTTCATGATCTCAAATCCTGGCCAGAATGTGACAGTTCCATCCGGGGCAACCATTGATGGCTCCGGGACGATCTACTACGCTCCCCCAGGGAACGATTACAGCCATGACCAATGACACTCTCTTCGGTGTCAATGAGATATATGGAACCAACATCTTGTATCCTTTCCGGATCGCCGCGCCGATTAGGAAAGGACAGACATATTTCAGCGCCTATAACAACGATGATATCGCCGCTTCCGGCGTCGCGGCGAACAGCTACCTCCCTTTTTGTGACCGATGGTGGCACGGGGGCCTCCCGAGAATCGACCTCGGCCATCGCCGTAAGTGGGATGGCAACCTGCTCTGGAATAGCAACGTTGACCACGACTCTCGGTGCGACCGTTAACACAACCACCTCTTTCCGCATGGACTTTCCCCTCGTCAATCCCTGGTGCTCGACCGGAGGGCCTTGGTGCTCCGGACTTGGCTGGCTGACTGTTCTAACACCCCGCTCAGGGGATTGTTATCAAAGACTTAAACATTATTATCCCACCCGTCGCTAGTGCCACGCGGGACTCAAGAGCTTTCGACATTCAAGGGCTCGCGCGGAACACTTATCGAAAACACTCATCAGCGATTGCATGACTGTGTGACTGGCACGGCGCAGGACGGCTCTATTTCTACCTTCCTTTGCCGCGCATAACGGCAACCCCTAACAACTAGAAGGGAATGTATGACGACCCAGGAGTATCTGTGTCGGCACTTCGCCCGCATGGGTGCGCGCGTTGTTGTGCGCGGAACTCGCCTAAGGCAGCGGACGAAGATCGCAATCGATGTAGGCGGGGACGTTCCGGCGAAGTGTTTGTCATTGGGTGTGAGGAAGAGGTTGCAATCGAAGTTCTCGACGTGCAGCCGCGTTCGCATCATCCGGTGCTCATGGTTCGAGACGGAAGTGAAAAGCACAAGTTCCTGCTTGGGCGCGATGAACGCTATTGGTTTGCTGCAGCTGTGCCAGGCGATGCTGTTCGCGATGTGCGGCCTGCAATTGCCAGCCTGCGTCCTACGGAGATTGGGGGGCGCGAGGCGATCCGGCAGGGCGAGTGGTTCTTTGTTCCGGAACCCGGCGTGAACGACAAGGACGCCGTGATCCTGCGAAACGAACCATTGAGTCGCGGTGGCGGCAGCAAGCCTCACGTGTGTGCGCAGATGGTGAGGAAGGGTGGCGAGACCGTGATGGTATGCAGCCGGTACCCGACGGGCATTGCTATCGGAGAGTATCAGAAGCTCGCACGCAACCCAGAAGCCCGACAGTTCGGCTGGAGCCGCATGGTGCGCGACGTAGAAGTCTATGCGCGTGGAGAGGTCCGGCACCGGGATCACAAAACGATTGATCTTTGGTGCTGGCATCGCGTGTTCATGAACCGGGAACGTCTTGCGAAGCACGCTCCGCAAATTGCGTTGCTTGATTAACCCGAATACCCCGGGTCTCGACATGCACGGGATCTGGGTACAGGAGTCAACTATGTTCGTCGGTGTCACAGATTTCACTTCGACGCAGCACGGGGACTCAGCTGAGTTCATGAGAAAGGTGCAGGCGCTCGTGGTTGGTGTTGTTGCTCTCGATTCCTCGCCGGTGTGTCTGTACGTCATTCGCATTGACAACTGGTTTGGGCCGAAATGGATGCACTTTGCCGGGAAGTTCACTGCCGGAAAAGGCTTCGCAATTGGTGTTCACAAGACGACCCTGCACGTGCCGCCGTTCGTTCCCCACCGCGCGGTTGCAGAACGATTATTCGCAGGTCCGAATTTTGACGATGCGGTTACTAGGCCACCGTTGCACATTGAGTGCACGAGCGAGTTGGCGCTCACAAGGCGAATCGCGGAAGTGGATAAGGAGGCTGCGTTTGTATGGTTTCAGCAGCGAGTCCGAGGTTCAGAAACGCGGATCAATCATGGTATATCTACCGACTGCTTCGGCACCGACGGCTAGCCGCCGAGATGGATCCCGCAGACTGGAGCGTTTTATGTGGGTCTGTCGGCTCATGAATTGGGCTGGGAGCCAGCGATGCTCCGTGGGAATTTCGCGTGGGGAAGTGGAGCACCTTGAAGAGTGCGGGAGAGCATTGATTGAAGATCCACCAGCAGAATGAGTTTCAAGCGCGGCTCTCCTTCGAGCCATGTAGGAGCCGTGGAACTGCAATGGAGGCTGCAGAGCAAAGCTTCACATTGATTCAGTTGATCAACAGCCTTGCGGCATTGCCAATCGACTTCACGTCGCACACTGATCACCTTCTTGGATCGATCTGAGTGTCCCCTGCCCCACCCTCACCCTTATTTGCCCAGCACGCGGTAGTTAACTGTAATTGATACGCCGTGCGGTTGTGTCTGTACGGAGCATACGATGTACTTTTGGGAGTCGAACCCTTTGACTGAGGCTCTTCAAAGCCACCATGATGCCGGTTTTGCCCCCGGCTGGGCTTGTGCTCACCGCAAACGAGAGTTACCAACTACTCAGATCAGTTCGGTCTTCCAGTTCAGTTCCTGGAGCCGCGTATCCAGCTCGCGATAGCTCTTTGCGAGCTGGTCCACTTCGGTCTGCAGCTTTCCGACTGAAACGGTCGCGACAAATCGCACCTCCGACTTCGAGTAGCGGTCCTGTCGAGTGCTTGCAGCCTCTGCGATTCCGGTGAGGAAATCGCGACGCTTGCCGACCAGATCACGCTCGGCAATTGCATCCGAAATGGAACGCTCGTTATCGAACGCGGTCTTCGAGTTGGTGCGGTTGATTGCGCTGACGAGTTCCAGCAGTCGCGTAAAGATGCGCTCGGTCTCCGCCAGAAGCTCCGTCGTGTCTTCGGCGGGCTGATCGCCCTCCTGCACGCGCGCGGAACGAGCCAGCCGCTTCTTCATCTCTTCGATTCTATTCTGGCAGTCGCTACGCTCTGCCAGCGCTTCTGCTAGCTTCATGATGCCCTCCTTTCCAGGCTCCTTCAATGTGATTCAACTGATATCGGCGCGCAGAGCGATCTCTGGCTCCGCGCAGCCAATTAGGTTTGTGGTTCAGTCCTTGTACGGATCGAACTCGTTCGCTCCTGCCATGGCAACTCCTACCGGAGTAAGCCTGTGCAGGATGCGCACGGTGTCGCCAACCGACTCAAGCACCTCATCGAGGCGCTTGTAGCAGTCGGGAGACTCGTCGAGGCCTGCGCCGCGCAGTTCAATACCTGCGCGATCCACCCAGACACGCATCATCTCCGGCGTGACCTTGCCGGTACGCTTGACCTCTCCGGTCTTGCGGTCGACAACGCCCGTCGCCTCACGACGACCCAGTGCGCGACCTGCGCCGTGAACGGTCGAGTAGAGCGAATAACGGGCATGCTCGTTTTCGATTCCTTCGAGAATGACCGACTGCTCACCCATCGTTCCACCGACGAATCCACGCTGGCCCGGAAAGGCCGGTGTGGCGCCCTTGCGCACGACCCACAACTGCTCGCCGTTGTGCTCTTCGCGCCAGGCGTAGTTGTGATGGTTGTGCACCTCCTCGACAATCGGCGCGCCCAGGATCTGTGCCACACGGGCGCAGACCCAGTCACGACCAGCATAGGCGTAGTCGCCGGCGAGACGCATCGCCTCGAGATAATCGGCTCCGAGATCGCTATCGGTTGAAAGAACGCAAGGCTCCACGTCCATTCCATCCGAAGCACCTGCGGCCTTCAGGAAGTGCGTCGCCGTCTTGTGACCAAGGCCACGCGAGCCGAAATGCACGCCAATCCAAACGCGATCCTCTTCGTCCGTGAACAGATCCACGTAGTGATTGCCGCTGCCCACTGTACCGAGCTGATTACGGGCTATCTCCTTGAGTGATGAGATCGCCTTCAGCTTCCATGCCACGTCATCGAACAGAGCGTGATCGACCCTTTCGTTGTTCTTGCGGCCAACGCCGAAGCTGATGATCGACCACACGTCGTCCATGATCCTTGGAATGCGTGCCCGTAGCTCTGAGCCCGGCATATCGACACGAATGGCCTTGTTGCCGCAGCCGATGTCATAGCCCACACCTGTGGGGCTGATCGCATTTTTGTATGCAACCACACCGCCGATCGGCACACCGTAGCCAACGTGGTTGTCGGGCATCAGTGCAACTTTATCGGCTGTGCGTGCGCAAACACGAATCTGGTTCAGCGTGCGGTCGTCGGCCTGACCGAACACAGGGATCTGGTTGTCGAAAATTTCCATGCGTACCACGGGACCATCCTCACTCATCTGCGTTGTCGTGCGACGCGGATCGCATTTACCCTCTCAAGTGCAACGAAAAAGCCCCTGACCGTCAGGCCAGGGGCTCGAAAGTCTGCTTGGGAAAAACGCGCTACGCGCTTGTCCAATCGAGCCCTGGCATGGACACAAATTCACCTTGCGAATAGGGCCGGAGGCCTTTCGCGCGGCGATGTAACGTCAATGGGACTCGATTCAGCATGATTGCCATGATGCCCTACTTCTCAAAGAGAAGCAACACCATTGAAGATGAATACGCCACTTACTTTGGGTAATTACCAGAAGGTTAGTTGCGCTTTGTCCAGAGCTGAGCTATGCTCGTTTTCGTGAAGAACCTATTCAAGTCGTATTTGTCCGAATCACTCAGCGATTTGCTGGGCATGGAGGGGTGCGGCTGATTTAGGCAATGTTCTGAAGGACCGCCAAGCCCCTCGAAAATCGAGGGGCTTTTGCTTTGTGGGCTTCTGGCGGAATAGGCAGACGCGGCAGCCTCAAGAGCTGTGACATCTTCGGGGTTCGAGTCCCTGGGAGCTCACCAGCTTTGTCGATAGGTTTGCGTTTATGAGCCTGATCGCTTGACGTGTATCTAGGTTGCTGGGAGTTAGTAAGTCGTGGGGATGTGGTGGAACTGGGAGACACGCTGGTCTTAGAAACCAGTGCCTACGCGCGTGAGAGTTCAAATCTCTCCATCCCCACCAAAGACTTCAAGGAGATGTGGCCGAGTGGTCTAAGGCACCGCACTGCTAACGCGGAGTGCCCTTTGAAGAGGCACCATCCGTTCGAATCGGATCGTCTCCGCCAGATTGTCGAGTCGATAGGATGAGCGGAAGGGTATCGCACCTCGTTGGAGGCGAGGCTCGCGTCGCAAGGCGTGTGCAGGTTCAAGTCCTGCGCCAACGTTTTCACGCCGTAGGCTAACGGTTCGGCCAGCGCCCCTTCAAGGCGCGGATGCCAGTTCAATTCTGGTCGGCGTGACCAATCTTCAGCGTAGAGGTGCCGCGTATTTGGGCAAAGGTAGTACTTCCTATTCCGCGAGCAACCAATGATCGCGACGTTTGCATTTGACTTTTTAAACTAAGTCGGGGTAAAGTACAAACGTCATGATGTTCCGAGCCCATCACGGATTTACACCAGCGGCGATTCAACCGACGCGGCAGGGTAATACCGTGTTCAGGCCGGACTAGCGGAATAGCTCCATTTTGAGGAGTCTAAGCCCCCGGCCTTCAATAAGCTGGGGGCTTTTAGTTTCTTGGCAAATTGCGCGGTATCTCAATGGCAGAGAACCTGACTGTTAATCAGGGTTATGTGGGTTCGACTCCCACCTGCCCAGCCAAGATTAGTGGCGAGTAGTGTAAATGGCAACACGCCGCGCTCTGAACGCGGAAGTTCAAGATTCGAAGCCTTGCTCGCCAGCCAGTTAGCGACTATGTCAGTGGAGTAACTGAGATGGGTAAGTGGAGTGTGTTCAAGCGAAGTGAAAGGTGAATATTCCGGGATCGTCTAATGGCAGGACAGCGGTCTTTGGAACCGCGGATGGTTCGGGTTCGAATCCCCCTCCCGGAGCCACATGATGAGCGGCTGTAGTCGAGCGGTAAGACGCTGCGTCGCCAGCGCGGAGATCGCCGGTTCAACTCCGGCCAGCCGCTCCATGATTTTGAATCAGGTTGTGTGTTTGCTGGTGTGGCAGAAAGGCAATGCACCTCATTCGTAACGAGGACAATGCCGGTTCGATTCCGGCCGCCAGCTCCAGAGATGCAGTGAGGCCTTATGAGTAGCGTGATGACGATGCCGGTACTGGTGCTCAATGCGAGCTATGAACCCGTGAACATTACTCGGGCTCGCCGCGCCGTCGTGATGCTCATCAAGGGAGTCGCTGTCCTCGAAGAGACCCACGATCGGTTTGTGCATATCGGACTGCAATTGCCTTGTGTCATCCGTCCTCGTCAGTATCGGCGTTTGCCGTCTCGGATCCAAACACTGGCGAGGAAGAACATTCTCATCCGTGATGGACACATTTGCCAGTACTGCGGCGAGAAGTTCTTGAGCAGCGACTTGGAATTGGAGCATGTAATTCCCCGCTCTCAGGGAGGACTGAGTACCTGGGAGAATCTTGTGGCAGCGTGTCGCGATTGCAACTCACGCAAGGCGGATCGCACACCGATGGAAGCAGGTATGAAGCTGCTTCGTCAGCCACGCCGCGTGACGATTCATACTTCTCGCGCTTTGATGCGCCAGGCGGGGATCGGCGAAGAGAAGTGGAAGAAGTATCTGTACTACTGATTTCGGGCCGGCATAGCTCAATGCCAGAGTGTCGCCTCGGTATGGCGAAGGATGCGGGTTTAATTCCTGCTGCCGGCTCCAAAAGATTGCACCTGTAGCTCAAGTGGAAGAGCGGCCGATTTGTAATCGGCAGAATGGGTTTTCGAGTAACCCCGGGTGCTCCAACTGTGGCCGTGCCGACTATGGGGACGTCGGGCATGACTGTGACTCATGTCTCTTGTGGGTTCAACTCCCACCGGCCACCCCAACGAGGAGGATGCTTCATGCCGATGCGAAAACGCACCGCACGGGGGGGCGGCATCGACATGAAGCATCCATCGATTAAGCACGCAGGGAAAGACGAGGAGTAAGTTTCGGGCCGTAGGACTACTCGGGGTGGTCGCCTGCTTTGCAAGCAGGATAGTCAGGTGGGTTCGATTCCCACACGGTCCACCAAATTCTGCCAGTCGCGTATGCGCGGTCGATACGCTCCGCTGAAAGCGGAGAGAGCAGCGTTCAACTCGCTGGGCTGGCACCATCGGGGAATGGTGTAATGCGTTGCATCCGTGCCTTGGGAGCACGTGTACTCAGTTCAATTCTGAGTGCCCCGACCAAGTTTTCAAGCGTCCGTGCCAGAGAGGACTGATGGCCTTCGCTACGAACGAAGTGAACGCAGGTTCGAATCCTGCCGGGCGCTCCAAAGTTGTGCTAGATTAGGACTCGAAAGAGTGACGGTAATCGACACAGTGCTTAGGACCTTCAAACGCGACATAGTCAGAATGACCAGCAAGCGGGTCATTTGGGGAGTCGTGTCTTGAGGGTCTGAGTGCATTTTGTGCTGCGCGCACCAGACCCGGCTTAGGCCGGGTTTTTATTGCTCTTTGAAAACGAGGGTGTAAGCGAAGTGGCTACACTGCCGGTTTCCAAAACCGGACCCGGAGGTTCGAGTCCTCCCACCCTCGCCATTGGCTGCGAAGCTCATGCGGATGAGCAGGCGTCTCATAAGCGCAAGGTAGTCAGTTCGAATCCGACCGCAGCCACCAGATTGTGTGGACGTGTAGCTGCTAGCCGGCGGCTTATAAGCGCCTTCGACTCTCACCACGTCCACCAGCGGGTCACAGGTGTTGACGGCAGTATAGGCTGCTCTTAACCGCTCGGACGGGATTCGCCTTTCCGGTGACCCACCAACATTGGAGTCGTATTCGAATTGGATTGCAGAGACCTGACTTTTAATCAGGGGAGAATTCCCAATGTGGGTTCAAGTCCCACCGGCTCCACCAATGAGCGCCAGTGGCCGAGATGGATGAGGCACGGCACTTCTAATGCCGCCATACGCGGGTTCGAGTCCTGCCTGGCGCTCCATGTAGCTTCAGGTAATCGATGCCGTCCTAGCTCAACGCAGAGAGCGCATCGGTCCTAACGATGAAGATGCGGGTTGAAGTCCCGCGGCCGGCCCCAATGATGTAGTTCGCGCGCGTGAAGCTCAAGGGATTGAGCGTCGGCGTCCGAAGCCGAAGGCTGTGGGTTCGAGCCCCATCACGCGCTCCATTGGGCGGGTTAGTTCAACGGTAGAACGCTTGTCTTACAAGCAAGCTACGCGGGTTCGACTCCTGCACCCGGCACCAGTTTCACTGTCCAGGGATAGCTCAGTTGGTAGAGCACGCGATCGATAATCGCGAGATCGTGGGTTAGACTCCTACTCCCCGGACCATTTTTGAGCGAGCGTCGCCACGCGGAAAGCACCAGGCTTCCATCCTGGCACTGCGTGGGTTCAAATCCCACCGCCCGCTTCACTGCCGCAAAACCAGAAGGCACTCCTGCGCTGTTGCCCGAAATCAGCCTTCGCGGCACAATGCACATTTCATTTACGGAATTCAGATGATCGAAAGTCCAGCTGCTGGCTAACGACCAGGCGATTTCCGAATTCAACAATTCTCGAACAGCGCTGACCACAGTGGCGCCATGCCGGTCATTACTTGCATCGGGAGCAAGGCTTGAGGTTCCTTTCAGGACGTGGAACAGCAACGCGACTATGAATCGGTACAAGAACGTGTTCAGTAAGACCTTCAAGATCGCGCTTGCCAACCTACTAGAGGAGGAAGAGAAGGCCTTGCGTGCTCTCGTTGCCAATCGATTTCCCCAACACATGGAAGAATTCGATGTGGCTCTCAATATTGGCATGAGAAAGAGCGAACAGTACACTTTGGAGTGGCCGGAGGTGCGGCTGGGACGCAGACGCATCCATCTGGACAAAACCAAGAACGGCAGCCACCGTGAGATTCCGATGAACAAGACATGCTTTTCAGCTTTCGAGGCTTTGCACACCCGCCGGCAGAAGGGGCATTGTCGGCTCGCGTTTTCGCCGTGAAAGATTCGCGGACCTGGTTTGAAGTGGCAGTTGAGAAAGCTCAAGTGAAGAATTTTCGCTGGCACGATCTCCGTCACACGTTCATCAGCCGGCTTGTCATGAAAGGGGTGGACTTGCGCACGGTGCAGGAATTGGCGGGACACAAGACCATTGCTATGGCGGTCCGTTATGCCCAGTTGGCTCCAGAACACAATCAGGCGGCAGTGGAAACACTTGATCCTGCGGCATGATCCAACGTTTCCACTTTTCATCGATTCAACGAACTTTGGCTGAAATGGTGCGATCTAGAAGTAGAGAGTTGCCATATTGTCATCCGGGAGTGGTTGGCTGTGGAATCAGAACCTATCAACTCGCTAGCGGTTCAGGATGATCGGCGCAAGCGAAGAGTCGGATTTCTCGCGCCGGGATCAGTACTCGCGATCCGATGCGCTTTGTCGTGAGGCGCTTGTTCGCGATCAGATAGTCGACTGCACGTTCACTGATTGACAATCGCGCTGCTGCTTCGCGACGACTCGCCTAGCGTTGCTCGCACGTCAGCGCGTGGCATACGCTCACGGGACTGGAGGTGACGAAAGCATCTGGCGGATGCCGGATTCCGAGTCCGCACGAGAAGCTCGAACCGCCGGTGAGACTGATTGCGTCGACAAAAGGTGAATTCGCGCAGCAGTATTCGCCGGACGGTACGAAGATCGCATTTGAATCTTATCGGAGTGGGAATCTTGAAGTATGGGTGTGTAGCAGCGAGGGTGAAGACTGCACGCAGTTGACGTCAATGGGATCGCCCGAGACAGGTACACCTGGGTGGTCTCCTGACGGACGTCACCTTGCGTTTTACTCGAACCTGGAAGGAAAGGCGCATATCTTCATCATTCCGGCTGATGGAGGGGCAGCGAAGAAAGTAACCACTGCGAGTACCAGCGCAATCCTCCCGCGGTGGTCGCGCAACGGCGAATGGATTTACTTTTCCTCGAAAGACAGCGGATCGTCGCAAATCTGGAAGGTACCTTCGGGGGGGGGTGGAACCGCAATGCAGGTGACGCAGGGCGGCGGATTCGCTTCCTACGAGTCAACTGACGGGAAATGGCTGTACTTTACTCGCGAATTGGCTTCTGAAAGCAGCCTGTGGAAGAAGCCGGTTGACGGCGGTGAGGAAGTCCAGGTCCTTCCCTCCATCGTGTACGGAAATTTTGCGGTCGTGGATGAAAGCATTTATTACGTGACGAAAGCCGACCAAGGCTTCGCCATTGCGTTTCTCAACTTAGCTACGGGAAAGAGTGAAATATTGAGTCGAATTGGGGACGGTTACGTCGGATTCAGTGTGTCACCGGATCGCAGGTGGATTCTCTACACCCAAACGAATCCGGTAAACAGCGAGCTGGTTCTGGTGGAGGGATTTCGATGAGCGATGTTGCTGCGCGGCGGGCGGCGTTTCGCAAACTGCATGAGAGCGGCTGCTTCGTCATTCCGAACCCGTGGGATGCGGGCTCGGCGCGGTATCTCGAGGGGCTGGGGTTCAAGGCGCTGGCGACCACCAGTTCGGGCTTTGCGTTTTCTCGCGGATTGCCGGATGGTGAGGGCGGCGCGTCGCTCGATGCAGCCCTGGCGCACATCGCGGAGATTGTGGCGGCGACCGATTTGCCGGTAAATGCGGACTTCCAGTCAGGGTACGGAGAAAAGCCGGAGGATGTGGCGGAGAGTGTCCGGCTCTGTGTAGAAACCGGTGTGGCCGGGTTGTCGGTAGAGGACCGCAGGGTCGATCGCGACAAGACGCTGTATGAACTGCCGCTCGCAGTCGAAAGGGTCAAGGCGGCAAGGAAGGCCATCGATGCGTCGGGAGCAGATGTGCTGCTGACGGCGCGGGCCGAATGTTTTCTGGTGAGCCATCCTGATCCGTTGCAGGAGTCGATCAAGAGGTTGGAGGCCTATGCCGAGGCGGGGGCAGATGTGTTGTATGCTCCGGGGCCGACTGAACGCGCTCAGATTGAGGCCATCGTGAAGGCAGTGACCCCGAAACCGGTGAACGTGTTGATGAGTTCGAACACCGGGCCGCGGGTTGCAGATCTTGCCGAAATGAGTGTACGGCGGATCAGCGTCGGATCGTCGCTGGCGCGGGCTGCGTGGACGGGGTTCATTCGCGCAGCCAAGCTGATCGCGGACGAAGGTAGCTTTGCGGGTTTCGAGGGGATCATTTCCGGCCGCGACCTGAACGACTTCTTCAAGAAACAGGGTGTAGGGAACAGGGCGTAGGGTGTAGTCCTTTGCGCGGACACCTTGAGCGACCGCGTATATTGTGACTATGTCGATTACATTTTGCTCACATCCACCATATTGTCGTCGGGGTTGCGATCGATCAGCTTGTTGTAGGGATCGATGCCGGCGCGGCTTGGCTTCTGATCGACGGTGAATTCGATAGTCTCGTCGTTCTTCGTGATCCACTGCTTCTCGACGTGGATCGGCTCTTCGTGGTCTTTCCTGCCTGAAAAGACACCTACTTCGATGAGGTCGTGGATCGGGACTTCGGTCTCGACGCCGTCGCCGTTGGCCTTAAGCTTGCGTGACTTCACGTTGAGTACGATTTTGTATTTGTGATCCGGCGTCTCCTGCCAGGTCGCGGATACCGCATGGTTGTCGTAGAGCGTGATGCTCTCGAACATGTCGGTGATGAGATATTGCAGATCCGGCGGAGTCGCCGAGCGTAATGCTTCGACGAAGCCGCGGGTATCAGGGTAGGGAGGCTGACTGTATCGGTTGGTGCGCAGGTAATTGCCGAGTGCGGCATTCAGCTTGTCTTCGCCGATGTAGTCGCTGAGAGCGTAGAGCACCAGCGAGCCCTTCTGATACCAGACATAGGGCTCGTTCTGTACCAGCACCAGCGGCGGCTCGTGGCGCACTTCTCCGGCGCGTCCGCGCAGATAGCCGTCGAGCTCGTATTTGAGGAAGCGTCGCATCTGCGCGTCTCCGTACTGGTGCTGCATGACGCGCAAGGCTGAATACTCGGCGAGACTCTCGGACATCATGTTTGAGCCCTGGACGAGTGCGCCGATCAGCTGGTGTCCCCACCACTGGTGAGCGAGCTCGTGGGCGGTGACGAAGTAGGTGAAGTCGATGTCGTCAGGCTTTTTCAGACGGCCGATGAAGCCCATGTCCTCTGAGTACGGGACGGTATTCGGGAAGGATTGAGCGAACTGGCGGTAGCGCGGAAACTCGAGGATTCGATATTGCTGGAATTGGTAGGGGCTGTAGTTTGTCGTGTAGTAGCCGAGTCCGCGCTTGGAAGATGACAGCATTTTATCGAGCACGTAGGTGTGCTGCGGTTCGTAGTAGATCTCGAGATTTACGTCCTGCCACTTGTCGCGCTTGATGGCGTAGCGTCCGGAGATGTACGAGAAGAAGTCGTTGATATCCGTCGACCCCATGCTGTACTCGTAGAAGTTTCGTCCATCCTGGGTCCAATGGCGCTGCAGGTAGCCGGGGGCGATGGCGGTCTGGTCGCCGCTGGTGCTCACGACAGTGTGGTAGGTGACCCATTCGGAGTCGGGCCGGAACAGGTTGAGCTGCGAGTAGTAAGGATCGCCGCGAGGCGCCAGCTCTTCGTAGGTCCCAAGCTTCTCTTCACGGCGGCGAACTGGGTTGTCGAGTTCGACGTTGCGGTTGTAGCCGAGGTAAGGAAAGTAGTCCGAGTCGAAGAATGTCCCGTTGTAGGCGAACTCGGCGCGCTCGCCTCCGTCTTTGAAGCCGTGTGAAGTGTAGGAGCAGCGGAAGTCCATGCGCATCTTGTCACCGGGCGCGAGTGGCTGCGCGAGGTGATAGATCGAGTACCAGTGCTTCTTGTCGTCGAGCACGATCTGCGTGGGCCGGTCGAAGTGGATTTCGTCGATCGAGTCGCGCTGGCCGGTGATGTGAATGTCGGAGATGGGCTGATCGGTGTTGTTCTTGAGAATGTACCAGCCGGTCGCTGAGAAGGAGCGGCGCTCGGGATAGATGTTGACCGTAGTGTCGACGGCGATGATCTTGGGCAGCGGCTGTTTCTCGTATTTCTTGTAGAGCTTCTCGTATTCGGCCTGCAGAGTGCGGCGTTGCTTCGCGGTCTGGAAGGCGTTGATGCGGTGGGCGTTGTAGTAGAACCAGCCTCCACTGCCGATGACGCAGAAAAGCAGCACGATGGTAGCCGGCATCACTCCCGGCAGGCGTGCCGAGGCGCTCTGGAAGCGGGCTTTCCACGACATTTCGCTGCCGCGCCTCGCCATAACGATGCCGACAATTCCCAGCAGTCCACCCCACGCGAGCCAGTAGATGATCGACCAGAAGAGAGCGGGCGCAAAGTGCCCATAGCCGTTCATGTCGGAGTAGGTATAGGGGGTAACTTCGCCGTAAAGGTAAAGCCGATTCTCAACGCCAAAGCGATAGAGCACGGGGATCAGGATGAAGAATCCGATCACGATGCCGTGGCCGAGGAACTTGTTGGGGACGAGGGTCTGGATGCACAGCGCGAGCAGCGCGTAGATCAGAACTTCGGCGAAGGTGATGAGGTAGAGCTCCTTGAAATATTGCAGAAACTCGTAGTGGTAGTAGCCCTGGATAGTCTGCGATAAGATGCCGCAGAACATGACGATGGTGAGCAGTATGAGCTCGACGACAGCCAGTGCACAGAACTTGCTGAGCCAGTCGATCCATTCGCGCATGGGCAGCGAGTCGTGGATCTGCTCGAAGTGCGTATCGCGCTCGCGCCAGATCAGCTCGCCGGCGTAGAGGGCAGAGACGATGATGAAGAAGATCATCGCCGTACCTTCGACCGCCTGCAGCATGAGATAGGTGACCGGCCAGACGTCGCGATCCTGAATGCGGCCGGCGAAGTGTCCGTTGATGAGGACGTAAACGACCATGACTAGCGCGATAGCCCAGAAGACTGTCTCGCGGGTGATGTTGCGAATGCGCATGCGGACGAGCGTTGAAAACTGAAGCCAAGTAGTGCGCGCGCCGAAGTATTGATGCACCTGCGGCAGCAGCACGCCAAACAGCGGGCGCGGCGGACGGGCTTCCTCCTGCTCCACCTTCTTCTTCTTTCGCGAGGCGCGTGCGGTCAGCGCTTCGGCAGACATGGGGAAGAAGATCCAGGTGATGGCCAGAGCAAGCAGGCCCACGCCCATCCAGAGAATGCGGTTCCACAGGAACATCCCCGTCCAGGTTGGAGTGAGCGTGTTCTGCTCGACGACGGTCCAATAGCGCGTGATGCTATCGACGAGAAGCACGCCGAGAGGATCGAAGACGGATGGCCAGAAGCGGTCCAGCGTGCGCGCCTGAATGACCGAGACCAGGAGGATGAGATAGATGACGAACAGGACGACGCCCTGCAGGTAAACGGTGACGACTTTCCGCGTGAGCGCGGCGACGGCGAAGAAGAGACTGCCGAGAAAAAAGACCTGAATGGCGGTAATCGAGAAGAAGAGCTTGACCATCATTGCGAGATGGATGGGGGCGATTCGGGTGTGGTCGGCCCAGGGCGCGAAGCAGCCGGCGATCTCACCGAGCGGCAAACCCGTGAAGATGAGCAGCGTGATGACGGTCGAACCGACCCAGCGGCCCCCCAGGTAAGCGAACTTGGAGATGGGCTTGGTAAACACCATCTGGTAGGTGTCGCGCTGGAAATCGCGAAGAATCGACGGCCCGAAGATGGCGGCCATCACGATCATGCCGAAGGCCGTGAGCTGCACGAAATACTGCAGCGTGGCGAAGGGACCGTTGAGCGTCACCTTGCCCGCGCCGACGGGACCGAAGTCCTGCGCGGCAACGGAGAAGAACGCCAGCAGGAACCACATCGCGAAGTAGACGTAGGTCGAGATGCTCTTGATTCGCAGCTTCAACTCGAAGAGAAGGAAATCGAGAAACATGGATGTTCTCCTCGGCGCTCAATTCACCGGTTGGCGCGCCGTGTGGCGTTCCATGTTGAGGAAGTAGACGTCCTCAAGGTTGGCATCGACGGGGGCGAAGCCATTGCCGGGGTCGGATTCCGAGTACACCCGGACCTCATGCGAGCCGCCGAGCAATTGCACGGAGACGACCTGCAGCTGCGCCTCGATGGTCGCAAGCTCGCCTTCGTCGGTAACCAGCTTGCTCCAGATGCGGTCGGCCAGCGTCGCGAGCGCGTCGGAGGGAGCTCCTTCAAGAAGCAACTCGCCGTTGCTGATGATCGCCATCCGGTTGCAGAGCTCGCGGACGTCTTCGACGATATGGGTCGACAAGATAACGATGACGTCGCGTCCGATGGAGCTGAGCAGGTTCAGGAAACGGTGCCGTTCGGCGGGGTCAAGTCCTGCGGTTGGCTCGTCGACGATGATGAGCTTGGGGTTGGCGAGGAGTGCCTGGGCGATTCCAAAGCGCTGCTTCATGCCTCCGGAGTACGTGCTGAGGGCCTTCTTGCGGGCGTCCCACAGGTTGGTCTGATTCAGCAGGGCCTCGACCATGGCCTTGCGCTCACCGTAATTTGTAACACCTTTCATAACAGCGAGATGGGAAAGCATATCTAAAGCGGAGATTTTAGGGTAGACGCCGAACTCCTGAGGCAGATATCCGAGCAAGCGGCGGACTGTATCCTTCTGCTTGATCACATTGATGCCATCCAGCCAGATCTCTCCGGAGTCGGGCTCCTGTAGGGTGGCGATGGTGCGCATGAGTGTGCTTTTGCCCGCGCCGTTGGGTCCAAGGAGACCGAACATGTTGTTGCCGATGGTCAGGTTAAGGCCCTTGAGGGCCTGCACTCCGTTGGAATAGGTCTTCGACAAGCCGGTGATCGTAAGTGGCACAGAACGTCTCCTGCAGGGATGATCAAAATGGCAAAGCCGGGAGAGGGTCTTGCAGTAGTAGGCAAGTATACGTGCCGGACTGAAGAAGGTTCAGCAGAAATCGAAAGATAGCCGCTATCGGAAGCTGTTCAGCAGATCGAGTTGCTGGGCGGCGAGGTTGTGAGGCAGCGGCGTGTATCCCAGCGAGGAGCATTCCTGCTGGCCCGAGGTCAGGATCCAACGCAGCAATCCCAACAGCGCAGTCTTCTTTGCCGGGTCTTTTATCTGCTGTGGAAACAGCAGCCACGTGAAGGTGGCGATAGGATACGCATCTTTGCCGGGCGGGTTGGTGATCGATATGAGGGAGTCGGGATTGGATGTGACCGCAGCTTTGGCTGCTTCGGCAACGCTATTCACATCGGCATGAACATAATTGCCAGCGCTATTGCGCACATCGCCGTAGCTCAACTGGTGCCGGATGGCGTAGACCAGCTCTACATAGCCAATGGAGTTGGGAGTCTTCTGCACGGCATCGGCGACGCCGTCATTGCCGACTGCCGCAGTGCCGGTGGGCCATTTCACAGTTGTATCGGTGCCCACTGTGCTCTTCCACTCCGGGCTTGCTTTTGACAGGAAATCGCACCACGCATGGGTAGTGCCGCTACCGTCGGAGCGATGGATCACCACGATGTTAGTGTTGGGGAGACCGGTACCAGGATTGGCTTTAAGGATGGCGGGATCGTTCCATTTTGTAATTCGTCCGAGATAGATGCCGGCGAGGATTTCGCCAGTGAAGTTAAGGTCCTGAGGATTGTCGCTCAGGTTGTAGATGGGGACGACCGCGCCCATGACTGTGGCGATGCGCCGCAATGCGGGTCCGGGTTCGCTCCGTTGCGCGCTCAATACCGGGACATCGGAAGCAGCAAAGTCCACTTTGCCTTCGTCGAGGAGGTGCATGCCTTCCTCGGAACCGACGGCGCTGTAATTCAGGTGGACATTCGGCTGCACCTGCTCAAAGGATTCAAACCAGCGCTGATAGAGGGGCTGCGGGAAGGTTGCGCCCGCTGCATTGAGATTGGTGGCTCCCAGCACCTGCATCGGGCCGGGAACGGCTTCGGGCGGTATCTTGTTTTCTCTTGCCTGCAGAAGCTGCTTTACGAGATTGCTGGCGAGGTCGTCATCAATGCTGAGCCAGGAGAACTTGCTCGGCGTGACCAGGTAAGACCACAGCGGCTCATGATTTTTGCCGATAATTTCGGCGGAGAGATAGCCTCCGTAGACCGTCTGACGATTGGCGGAAGGGGCTCGGGAGTTAACGGTGAAATGGCCACGCACCCACACTTGACCACTGCCCTTCACAATAGCGTCTGCGCCCTCTGGTGAATCGGCGATTGTGTATTTGCCGCTCTTCCTCAGGCGATGGATAAAGCTGTCGCGCAAGGCCGGCGCCTGACTGCCCCCGTCGAAAGGCTCGACGTAAAGGCTCTTGATCTGCGACAAGGCTGAAGGCTGGGCATCGGCCGCAATTGCCGAGGCGAAGATCGCCGCAAGAGTGAGCAGGACAAGCCGCAGGTTGACCCTGGTTATTGAGAGGCATCTCCGCGGTATGGCTGGCAATGTCTTCAACATCCGCCTCAGAATTCGACGTGGACACGAAAGCCTGGCACAAGCACCGGGCCGCGGTCCTGGTTGTATCCAGGATTCACGATATATTGCAAATCGGGCGCGACATAGAGTCCGCGCCACACGTGCGCTGTGTAGAAGCCCTCGATGAGATTTTCGCGCGCGTATCTCAATCGTCCGTCACCGAGAAGGAAGCCCAAACCCCCGAGGGCGAGATACTCCGCGTGAACATGCGAAATTGCATTGGAGGCAAAGGCCACTCCGGCGCGGTCGGCGGTTCGCTTCCAGACATTTCCCGTCGATACAACGCCACTGGAGAAGGTCTGGTCGATTTCGGTGAAACTCCAGGATTCGGTTTTGCCGTTGTTCCAGCCAAAGCGTCCGTAGAAGCCGACGTTGGTGTTTATGGGTTGTTCGAAGTTGAGGCCAAAGCCGTATTTGGTCGTCACTTTGAATGGATGATTGTCAATGTCCGGCTTTGGGGTCTTCCCATCCAGATATTGCTGGATCGCGTCTTTGTAAATGCCCATATTGCCATTGTTCACGTATCCCAGCAGGCGGATCATTCCATCTTTCTTATGCAGAGGCCCGCGATGCAGTTCAAACTCGGCGTTCGAGGAGTTGGCTTTGCGCAGGTCCCAGACCAGCGGGCCGCCGTTTTCGGGCCCCGGCAGAAGCACCTCGGCGAAGCGCGCTCCCCACAGCGCACTTTGATATTCGGCGTGCACTCCCCAGGTATAGCCGCGCGCATCGGCGGTAAAGTCGTAGGCGCCGTTCTGGTCAATTGCCCAGTTCAAGAATTGCAGATGGCTGTCGCTGCCGAATGTGTTGGTGTCGAAGTAGTCGGTGATGGCGAATTTTCCGACACGCAACTCCAGCCTCCGGGTAGGCAGGCGGGAAAAGGTGGAGAGCGGTCCGCGGTTCCCGTCCACGGTATCGTTGCTGAAGGAGAACACCTGGTGGTAGACAATGCGGCTCAAGTAGGGGGCCTGGCTGAGGGTGGGATCCTTGGTCGCGTCGAGATTGACGTAGCCGGCCAAACCGAGCGCATCGCTGATGCCAGCTCCCTCTGATTCCTCCAGATCACACAGAACCTCGATGGACTTCGTGAGCTGGTAGCCCGTATAGAGTGTCATCACCCGGCCACTGGCTTTGTCATACGCCGAGTCGAAACTATGGGGCCCGGAATATTCGGCGTCGAAGGGCGGGTTGGTCTGATAAACGAAGTTCGCCTGGCCGGAAATCCAGTACCGGCTGGGCGGATGCGGGAACATGGTAAGTTGTGGCTGGGGTGGGGGATTCGCCGGCATCTTGCTGATGTCCGGCAGTTGGGCCAACGAAGCGGACGAGCCAATGGTGGCAGCCGCTAGCAAGAGCACCGAAACGGCGAGCCTGAGGCCCATCGTCCAGGAGCGTATGGCCGTCTCAGCTTCGTTGCCCCGGCGGTTGCTCGCACGCATTCGGCTCTCACCCTAACGAATGCAGGATTACGGAATTGTTAATTTCCCGGGCCGGGTTAGCGCAAAAGCATTTTTTCCGCGTGGACGAGCGGTCTGCCGTAAAAGGAAAAGCGCGCCAGGTTAGGCGCGCTCCTTTTGCGCGGTGAGGCTCGAGGCGGTGCTGCTGTCTCGATGGCCGGCCGCGCACAACGTCATTTGTGAAGAGAGCCTCTGATCAGGAGGCTGCCCTTAACTGCTCCTTATTATCGGCAACCATCTCGATAATCTTCTGGCTGAACGCCGGAATATCGTCCGGCTTGCGGCTGGTAATAAAGTTTCCGTCGACGACGGCCTGCTCGTCGACCCAGTTTGCGCCCGCATTCTTGAGGTCGGTCTTGAGGGAGGGCCACGAGGTCATCTTCCGGCCCTTAACCACGCCCGCCTCAATCAGCGTCCAGGGGCCGTGGCAGATCGCGGCTACCGGTTTGCCGGATTGCGCAAACTCCTTCACGAAGGCGACCGCTTTGGGCTCCATGCGCAGATGATCGGGATTGATGACTCCGCCCGGCAGTACCAGTGCGTCGTAGTCGGCGGCTCGGGCCTGGTCGAGGGTTTTGTTCACTTTGACCTTGTCGCCCCAGTCTTTGAAATTCCAGCCTTTGATTTCGCCGCTTTTGGGCGAGATTATCTCGGTGCTTGCGCCTGCTTCTTCAAGGACCATCTTCGGATTGGTCAGCTCTACCTGCTCAAAACCATCGGTGGCAAGAATCGCGATCTTCTTTCCTTTGAGTCTGTTAGCCATTACACCTACTCCATAGTTGGCGGATTTTGTCTCGCGTTCCAGTGCTATGGAGTAAGAGGCTACTTCGCGGCAGTGCGTTGCCATTGCCGGGCTGTGGATTGAGTCCTGCGGATCACTGGACGGGCTTGGCCTTCCCCGACTGAAATGCCTGGTCAATCATGGACTCCATCTGACGCGATGCCTGGCGGGCCAGCCTGCCCTGCTGCCGTCCGAGCTCTCCCTGTTGGCGCCCCAGCTCGCCCTGCTTGCGGCCGAGCTCTCCCTGCTGACGGCCCAGATCGCCTTGCTGTGCGCCAATCTGACCTTCCATTGCGCCCAGATGGCCTTCGATGCCGCCGATGCGGCTCTGAACCTCGGCTAATTCATCCTGGGTGACGGTCTTGCTCTTCTGGAGCTCCTGGAGCTTCTTCACTGCTTCCTGCAGTTCGGCAATTTCCTTCGACATGTCGGGCGTTTCAATATGTGCCTGATCCTGCAATTTGCCCAGCTGATCCTGCTGCTCGCCGAGCTTCTCCTGCTGCGCGCCTAGCGCCTCCTGCTGGCGGCCGAGTTCTTCGATCGGCTCGAAGAGCTTGCGACTCTGGTCCATCATGGTCGGGTCGTCGATGACGTAATATTTCCCGTCGCGCTCGGCCAGAATGTAGTTGCCGTGAAGCTTCTTGCGGATGGCTTCCATCTCCCCATAATCGCCGCGGTAATTGAACATCTCGTTCTTGTCGCCGTTGACGATCATGAAGGAGTTCCGATCGGAGTCGGAGTAGGAGTTATCGGAGTTGTACTCGACGTTGCCTGAGGCCGCGTTCGCCTGGGCAACAAGGACCGCCGCCTTCTGCTTGTCCTTCTCCTTATCTTTGACTGTGGCTCGCTCCGGGACCGGGGATTCGGGTTTCACATTCGGCAGAGCTGCAAGGGGAAGTACGGGTGCGGACGCGGGTACCTCGGGCACCGCAACTGTCGCAGTCGAATCCTGAGCGACGACGTGCATGAACGGCGTTACGGCAGGAGCGGCTTTCTCCGCCGCTCGTACAGCGATGAGGGATGCGGACGCTGTCAGCACCAGAGGCACGACGGCGGCGGCGATCAGGGCACGTCCCTTGCCCTCGACAAATGATCTGCGGAAGAGTCGGTCGACGAGCAGGCGATCAATGCGGTGTTCAATCCTGCTGGAACGCGCCATGGCCACGGCAAAGATGGGCCGGCGGGGCAGTGCAGCCACTTCCAGCAGTAGCTCGGCGTAGGAGGGCGCGTCCTTGGCTTCGTTGATACCGGCGAAATCGCTGATCGCCTCGCCAAGATCGGAGAGATGCTTCTGGATCCACCAGGCTGCCGGGCTGAACCAGAAGATAGCGGTGTGCAGATGCGCGAGAAGCTGCAGGTAGAAATCCCTCTGGCGTACGTGCGCGAGTTCATGCGCCAGAACGACGCGCAGCCTGGGCCGGCTCCAGTCCAGGAAGGACGCCGGAAGAACAATGCCGAGACCGATGGTGACCGGGGTTCGGATGTCGGAGCTGAAGCGAACGTCAGCGTGCGGTTCAACCAGAACGGAGGCCGGTTCGGCACGATGCCAGAGACGAAAGGCAAGCGCCAGGCCAAGGAGCAGGCGGAGCATCAGGAGGCCTGCAACGACGAGATAGATGCGAAGAAGCAGCGTGCGGAGATCGGGAAGCGTCCAGCGATGAACAGGGGCGGTGTTTGCGGCCGCGATCGGCGCGATCTGAATGGTGGCGGGCGCCAGGGATGCGGCATTAGTCATGGGCTCCGTTGCTGCTTCAGAAACGGGGATGGTGTGCCTCGCGGACGGGGTCTGGGCCGCGTGCTGGACGGGATGGGTCCAGGCAGCAGGAATCACGGATGCGGGCACTGCGGAGGTGGATATGGCAATGGAGCTGAACTGGATGGGCCGCCAGCGTATCAGGAAGGGCATGGCGATCGCGGCGGCGAGCACCAGCGTCCAGGCGATCTTCTGGGCGATCACATTGCCTACGCGGAGCACCCGTAGCGCGATCCAGACGGCGGCAGTGAGCAGCAGCGTGCGTGCGGCGGATTCGAGGATCAGTGAAATCATGCCTTCTTTCCTTTCCGTGCGGCGGCAATTCGCTCGGCGAGCCGCTGCAGTTCCGTCTGATCGAGGACTTTGGAATCGACCATGCCTACGAGCAGCGCCTCAACGGAACCGTCGCAGAAGCGGTCGATGATGCGCTTCACGGCTCGTCCGGCGACGAGCTGCCGGGTTTCGGCAGGGCGATATCGGAAGGTGCGATTCTCGACCGTGTGCGTGACGTAGCCCTTTTCTTCGAGGCGGCGCAGCACGGTGCGAATGGTCGAGTCTTTGAGCGGCCGGTCGAGCTCGTCCAGCTCTTCTCGCACCTGCTCTGCAGTGAGGTCGCCATGTTGCCAGACGAGGCGCATGATGGCGCGTTCGAGTTCGCCGAGTTCTGCCGGATCGTGAGCGGGAGTTCTGCTACTATTCATAACGCTACAGAGCGTAACATTTGGAATGGACTTCGCGCAAGCTGTTTTGTGACGACCCGCGATGTTTTTCATTACGCAGCGCAGGCGTTGGCAGTTCAGACGCAGGCGGCTGACCATGTCCTGAAGTGTGATTCGCGAATGGCAGCTCACGTGCGATACTCGAAAGTGAATGTATAAAAGGGTCGTCTTAAAGCTCTCGGGCGAAGCTCTGGCCGCTGGCCGGGGTTTTGGCGTCGATGTCGACAAAGTCCACGAAATTGCGGGCGAGATAGCCGAGGTCCACCGCGAATTGCGTGTCGAAGTGGCAATTGTGGTGGGTGGCGGCAATTTCTTTCGCGGAGTGGCCGAACAGGCGCAGGCGATGGACCGCGTTTCCGCCGATAACATGGGCATGCTGGCCACGGTAATCAACGCCATCGCACTGCAGGATGCGATCGAGAAGCAGGACCTGCATTGCCGGGTGATGACCGCCATCGAGATGAATCAGGTCGCCGAGCCCTACATCCGGCGGCGCGCGATCCGGCATCTGGAGAAGGGCCGCGTGGTGATTTTTGCGGCAGGCACGGGAAACCCATACTTCTCGACGGATACGGCGGCATCGCTGCGCGCCATGGAGATCAAGGCAGACGTGTTGCTGAAGGCGACCAAAGTGGAAGGCATCTATGATGCCGATCCGGTCATCACAAAGGACGCCGTTAAATTTGACCAGATTACGTACATGGAAATTCTGCGGCTGGGGTTAAAGGTAATGGACACCACTGCAGTGAGCCTGTGCAAGGACAACAATCTTCCGATGATCATCTTTAATATGAACGAGCCGGGAAACATCCGGCGGGTGATTTCCGGTGAGAAGGTTGGGTCGCTGGTCACGGCGTGAGGTCTGCGTCTCACTACCTGAATATCTGCGTCCAATCAAACTAGAAGGTATCTTCTGAGTGCGCCCGCTCAATCCGTTCCTGTATTGCGGCTGCCCGCAGTAGCGGAGCCGGAGGAAATCGCAGCTTCCGAGAAGCCTGCGGTTATTTCACGGCCGGCTGTGCCCCGCGCGAAGAAGGAAAACCTTCCCGCGCTGACCGGGCTGCGCTGCTTCGCTGCGCTGAACATTGTCTTCTTTCACTTCTCCAACCCCAAGTGGTTCGGTCCGTTCGCGCCCATTGTGGACAACGGCTATACATCGGTCAGCTTCTTCCTGCTGATGTCCGGCTACATACTCGCGTACAACTATTCCGACCGTGCGGCCGCGGGCCAGCTGAGTACGCGGAATTTCTGGATTGCGCGGCTATCGCGGCTTTATCCGGTGTACCTGTTCGCCCTGCTGCTCTCGGCGGGCATGCTGATGGACGAGTGGTTTGCGCGCAGCCATGCGCAGTTTGCACTGGGAACGCTGCTGACTCCACTGCTGGTGCAGGGTTGGGTGCCGACGCTGGCGACTTTCTGGAACACGCCCGCGTGGACGATGTGCACCGAAGCATTCTTTTACCTGATTTTTCCGGTAGTCATACTCTGGAAGCGCCCGAAGAGCCTGTGGCCGCTGCTGGGAGTGATGGCGGGGATCTGGGTGCTGGGGATGGTGCTGCCAGGGCTTTATCTATGGCTGCATCCGGACGGGGACCTGCATCCGGGCCGCTACACCGACGGTTTCTGGATGCGGGCGCTGAAGTTCTCGCCGCCGCCGCACGTTCCGTCGTTTCTGTTCGGGATTGCCCTGGCCGATCTGGATGGAATGATCTCGCGGGATAACTGGAAGCGGCTGGTGTTGGGGTTTGCCGGAATGGGAGGGCTATACGCGATCCTCTACTATGGGGACCACATGCCCTATCCCATGATGCACGACGGGCTGCTGATGCCGCTGTTCGGCCTGGCGATTCTCGGCCTCGCCGGGCAAAACCTGATCGCGCGCTTCTTCGGCTTCTTTCCATTTGCAGCCATCGGGCGGGCGAGCTACTGTCTCTATCTCCTGCACTTCAACCTGTGGCTGCTCATCCACAATTCGCATTTGCTCGATAAGCTGCATCTGGCGCAGTTCGACCCGTGGCTCAGCTATGGATTACTGATTGGCGGGGCGATCCTGGTGATGCTGTTTATTGAGCGGCCATGCCAGCGATGGATCCGGCGGTGGATGCGGACAGAAGGGCACCGGGCCACCGCCTAAACATTCGCTGTCGCTCTGCCGATACATCCGGAAGGCGCCCGTCCTCGTATGAATCTGCCGAGGGGCGCATCTGCGAACCGGCATGAGCGACCTTCTGAATATCACGAACTGTGCCGCGTCGGCGGTGCCGAAGCCGGATGCCGGCCATGGCGACCAAACCCGGGGACATGAAAAGCGCGAGCACCCACGCTACGGATGTGAAGGCTACGCGGAGGTATTCCTGCCTCAGGGCGGGATGCTGTTTCGCGGGCGAATCCTGAACCTGAGCATGACCGGCTGCTATATCGAGACAGCGCTGCTCGACCTGGAGCGGGGAACTCAGGTGGAAGTCTACTTCGTCACCAACCAGCTTCAGTTCCGGGTGCTGGGCAACATCGCTGCGCTGCGTCGGAAGCGAGGCGCGGGGATTGCCTTCGTGAACGTAAGCCCCCGCCGGGCGTTGCAGATCGCGACGCTGGTCAGCGAACTCGCCGAGAAAGAAGCCCGCTCCTAATCAAGAGAAAAGGCCCGCCGGAAGCGGGCCTTTCTCGTATCAGAGCGGCACCGGGCTAAGAGGCGCCATTGCCCGAGGTGGCCTGTACGTGCTCGCTGGCATGGTTGCCGTGCGCGATGGCTGCTGCGCAGGTTGGCTGGCCGGCGGAAGGATAGGGGTTGTTCTCGGTCCCGGTGAGGTTCCCTGTATTGGGGTCCATCTTGTAGCCGGTGATCGAGCTGTCAAGGAAGTTCGAGGTGTAAAGGTAGCGGCTGAAGGCAGGCTCGATCAGCACGCAGGTCGGGCCGGTCTTGGTGGCGAAGGTGGCTGTTGCCAGGCTGGATGGGGCGCCCGTGCCCTGATCGATGGTGTAGGCGCTGATGTCATTCGAGTTGTAATTCGCCACGTAGATGTAGGTTCCGGAAGCCGATACGGTCACCGCGTCAGGAAATACATCGGTCTTGAAGGGGCCGTTCTGCACCGGAATCAGCGAACCATTCGCCTGGATCCCGTAGGCGATCAGCTGATTCGTTGCGCCGTCGGTTACGTAGTAGAAGCGGCCGGTGGGGTCGCTCGCACTGGCGTTCGGCGCAACGCCGGCCTGGACGCAGTTGGTGACAGTCGATGCTGAGTTCGGTACGCAGGGAGCGCCGGGGATGGGAGTCAGTGCGCCGCCGCCGCTGGCAGTGGAGTAGGAGAAAGCCGAAACAGTTCCAGCCTGCGCGGCGGTATTCGTATTGACAACGTATACGAAATCGGTGGTCGCGTCGACGTGGAGCAGGGCCGTGACGTTCACGTTCGAAGGGTTGTTTCCAACCGGCCAGTAGGGCAGGTTGCCGTTGGCGACGTTCGAACCCAGGCTGCCGTCAGAGTTGACCGGATAGACGACCAGAGCGCCTGGTCCGGGATTGGCGTCACTGTAGCCGGCCTGAAAGGTGTCGACCACAAACAGAAGAGTGCCGGCCGAGTTCATGGCGAGCGATATCGGCTCGGTTCCGGGGGTGTTGTAGGTGTGCTGAGGATAGAGCTTGGCGTCGGTACCGATAGCGAAATCCACGAGGGTGTTGTCGTCGTGGTTCAGCACGTAAAGATTCTTGCCGTTGGGAGAGGTTATCTCAGCCACAGGGTTGCGTCCGCCGGAGCTATAAGGGGAATCCTTAATCTGAGTCAGCGCACCGGATAGTTGGTCGACCAGGTAGACACTGATCTGGCCGGGATTATTCTTCGACGCCGTAACGTACAGGTAGTCGATGGTATTGCTTTCGCCACAAGAGGTGATACCGAGTCCTATGCCAATGGAGACTGCGACGGCCAGCAGTGCCTGGCCCGATTTGCTGAACTTCATGCGCTTCCTTCGTCCTGGCCAAGAGCACAGGCTGCGGTTTGGGGATGGCTCCCGGTTGAATTGTAAAAGCTTGCGCGGCTTTCGGCCAGCGGCCTCAGGCGGTTCGTGTTGTGTGAATACAGTGCGGCCCGGTCATGCGAGCCGCCTCGAGCCTGAAAGAAACCGTGCAAGCTAGTTGGTATGTCCGTTGGCTACGCACCAGGTGGGAGTTCCGACCGTGGCATAGCTTGTGGCGTTGCGAAGATCCGTGAGGTTACCCGAGCTGGGGTCCAGCACCTTTCCAGTTACAGTGTTGCTGCCGGAGTCGGCAGTGTAGATGTACTGGTTGGACGGATCCTCGATGATGCACTGGGGGCCGGATCCGACGCTGAAGGTGCTTGGGGCAACGGGCGCTAAAACTCCGTTCGCCGCAATCGTGAAGGCGCTGATCACGCTGTTAGGGTTCTGAGTACCCGAAGTCGGGCCGGCGTTGGCGATGTAAAGGAACTTCGACTTGCTGTCGGAGGTGAGGGCCACCGGATTCGAAGCCGAAGAGACATTGGCCGTGGGGCTGCCGGTAACCGCCTGCAGCAGTCCGTTTGTGCCGATGGTGTAGTAGAAGATCTGGTTCGCGCCAGTGTCGAGGATGTAGATGTACTTGCTCGCCTGATCGCTTCCGATGGCGCTGATCTGTGTGGCGCCCGTGGTCAATTCGGAGTTCTGCGTGAGAGTAAGCTGGCCGTTGGTGGCGTTCAGCGCATACTCAAAGACCGTCTGCCTAAGCCCTGTCGTCGGTTCGGGACCATTGTCGGTCACGAAAATGTAACCGGCCGACACCTTGATGTCGATAGGATTGCAACCGACGGGGAAGGTGGTGAGCTGCGTGCCGTTCGAATCCTGCTGTTGATTGTTGGTGATCAGCGAGAGGCGGCCGGTGTTGGAGTCAACGCTGAAGGCAGTGATATCGCCTACAGGACGCCACAGATTCGGCGTAGTCGGGTCGGGGCAGGGGAAGTCGGTGCTCTGAGTGGGCGAAGCGTTCACGATGGCGCCGGACGCGTTCTTTACCGGCATGTACTTGTCGAGCACATACAGATACGACCCGGTGGAGGCGAAGCCAAAACGAATGGAGCCGGTTCCCTGACTGGTATACGACTGCTGGAAGGCCAGATTGCCGGTTCCGCCTACCGAAAAGATGGCAATATTGGCTCCGCTGTAGGTGACGTTGCCGGAAGAATCGGAGGCGGGGTTGCCGGCGTTGAGCACATAGATGTAGCGGCCCGTCGAGTTAACGAGAGAGCGGATAGGGTTGGTGCCTCCGGAGCCGTAGGGGGAGCCCGAGCTGGTGACGAGGTTCCCGGTGTTGTTCATGATTCTGAAGGCGCCAATCTGGTTGTACTGACTACCGGTCACATAAAGAAAGGCGACGGTGAAATCGACGCTGCACGATGTAATTCCAAAACAAAGACCGAGGGATACAACCAGGGCCAGACCAATCTGGCCGAATTTCCTGAACTTCATGCGCTTCCTTCATCCTGGCGTGGAGAGATGCGGACCAGGCAACTGGATCGGGATCACTCCCGTTTGCATTGTAAAAGCTATATACGCTTTAGGCTATAGCAACGGCGTGCAGGTTTAGTGTCCACGGCCCAGGCGTTGTGGTTTAGACAGCAGGAATCGTCAAAGAGAAGCTCTAAGCGCTGCTCTCTTTTTCTTTCTGCACTTTGAGCGCTACGCTGTGCCTTCTACCACACGACACAGGGATGGTCCGGCATCATCGGCTGGCCTTTGTGACAGCCGAATGCTTTGCCGAACTCGTCGAAGTTCTGCACTGCTCCGTTGGCGCGGAACATGCCCGGTGAGTGAGGATCGGTGCGAGCGGAGACACGCGAGTACTGCTCGGTCCGGTTCTCACACCAGATCTGCGCAAAGGAAATGAAGAATCGCTGTGCCGGAGTGTAGCCGTCGATCTTCTGCGTCTCAGCTTTGGCGCCTTCACTCGCCAGCACGCTCATCAGCGCCTGATACGCAACACGCAGCCCACCATTGTCGGCCGTGTTCTCGCCGAGAGTGAGTTTGCCATTCAGCTTCTGGCCGGAGACCGGCTCGAAGTTCCCGTACTCGTTGACCTCGCAACCGGTGCGTTCGTCGAAGGCGCTTCGGTCCGCGGGCGTCCACCAGTTCTTGACGTTGCCCTGCGCATCGAACTTGCTGCCCTGGTCGTCGAACCCGTGCGTCATCTCGTGTCCGATGACGACGCCGATGCCTCCATAATTGACCGCGGGATCCTTCGAGGCGTCGAAGAACGGCGGCTGCAGGATGCCGGCGGGGAAGTTGATGTCGTTATTGCTGGACCGGTAGTAGGCGTTCACCGTGGGCGGCGTCATGCCCCATTCCTTTTCGTCCACCGGCTTGCCGATCTTGTTCAGGTCATATGCGGTTTCAAAGGCATCGGAGCGGCGTATGTTGCCCATCAGGTCGTCGCGTTTGACCTCCAGTTTCGAATAGTCGCGCCACTTCTCGGGATAGCCAATGTTCTGCCGGAAGGCGGCCAGCTTGGCTTCCGCCTGCTTCTTCGTTTCCGGTGTCATCCAGGACAGGTTCTGGATGTCCTGCTGGAGAGATTTCTCCAGGGCTGCGACCAGCTTTTCCATTGCCTCCTTGTCCTGGGGAGGGAAGTTCTCCTTCACCCAGTCCTGCCCGACGGCTTCACCCATGGAGCGATCGGTGAGGATGGTGCAGCGCTTCCACCGGGCAGATTGTTCCACCTGACCCTGCAGAGTCTTCTGAAAGAAGTCGAAGTTGAGGTCGACATAGGGACGCGAGAGCCAGGGCGCGGCGCTGTTCAGGGTGTGAAAACGGAGGTAGGCCTTGATGCTGTCGAGGCTCTGGCCCTCGATGACTTCGTTCATCGCCTTGAAGAAATCCGGCGTGCCGATGTTCAGCTCGTGAAGCTGAGGCGCGGGAGTGCCGGAGAGATACGAGGTCCAGTCGAAATTGGGAGCGAGCGTATTGAGATCGGCGACGGGCAGCAGGTGGTAGCGCTTGTTCGGATCGCGCAGGTCGACGCGCGGTATGGAGCCCTTGGCAAGAGCGGTCTCAATGGTGAGTACGCTGTCGGCCTCCTGGGCAGCCTTGTCGTCGTTGTCTCCGGCCAGCTTGAAGAGCGCCGTAGCGTACTCCTTGTACTGCTGGCGAATCTTGGTCATGCGCGCATCGTCGAGCAGGTAGTAATCGCGGTCGGGAAGGCTGAGACCTCCCTGATAAATGCCGGCAATCTCGCGGTCGGAGTTTTTCTGGTCCTGCTCGGAGCCGAAGCGGAAGAATGTTCCCGTAGCCTCGTCGACCTCGAGCCGGGCGACCAGGGCGGCGAGGCCCTTCTTATCGGAGAGCTGGTCGATCATGGCCAGCACCGGCTGAACCGGCTTCTCACCCAGCTGATCGGCAAGGTCGGAGTTCATGCAGGCCGCGTAGAAGTCGCCATACTTGTGCTGGAGCGGCGTCTTCGGGTCGTTGGCGGCCCGGTTGAGGTCGACGTACAGCAGATACCGGTCACGCTCGGTAAGCTCATTGAAGCGACCCCACCGCGACTGGTCACCGGGGATGGGATTATCCTTGCGCCAGTTACCGCAGGCGTAGGAGTAGAAGTCGACGCAGGGATCCGCGGACTTGTCGATGGCGCTGAGATCGAAGCTGTGGATGGGCTTGGGCGCAACCGGAGCGGCGTCGGAAGAGTTGCCAGCCGGCGGCATGGCGCTCTGGGCAAACGCCAGACTGCATGAGAAAAAGAACACACTGGCGAAACGCGAGATGGTCATTGATTTCCTCGGATCAGAATTCCTGGATGGGCAGGGATGTCTCTCATAGACCGCTGGGCAGGCGAGCGCGCAGACACGGCAAACCCTCCCGCCCAAAAAATATCACGGCGTTCACACAGATGTAACGCGCGCGCGACCTTCGGGGTGTGTCACAGTTTGAATTCTACTGACAGCACGAACGCATCGCGCCTAAGCTGGCAGCCCTACCATCGCTGCACTTTCTCGCCAAAGGCGGGCGCCCGCTGCATCATCCTGAGCAATGGTGGACGGTAGTGGCCAAGTTGGCCTGCCTTTGCGAAGCGAACAATAGACGGCGGTGTTACTGCTGACAGTCCCATCGCTCAGGTCGGCAAGGCCCCGGCCGGCATTGGCAAGACTATTCATATTTCCAGAGAACGGCTGGATCAGCGAAAAGAAGGGCCAAATCAATCTCCGCACGACAAAGGGCGCTGTTTGTACAAGGCCCGTACCCGGTGTCAGGCCGGGATCATAGGCAAAGACGCGCAAGCCACGGGCTACAACATCCGGGCGCATGGCAAGCGATCGTGCGGTCATCACATTGCACAGCTTCGACGACGAATAAGCCCGGAGCCCCGCCGTTATTGGTCGCTGGTCAAGGTGAGGATCGCGTTCCGGGCAGGCCAACCATTCGGCATTGGGATGGTGAGGGGGTGGTATCGCGGTTTTCTCAGCCGGATCATGTGTTGCGCTTGTAGTGAAAATGAGGGTCCCGCCATCCTTTATCTGCGGCAGCAGGAGCCGTGCGAGGAGGTAATGGGCGAGATGATTGATACCGAAAGTACGCTCAAAGCCCTGCGCCGTTCGCGCTTTCAAATCGTAACCTTGCACGCCCGCATTCAAGGTCAGCGTGTCAAATTGCATGGTGCCGAGCGTCGCTGCGAAAGCGCGGACTGTGTCGAGGTTGTTGAGATCAAGCGGCAGAACTTCGACCGCTTCTGTGGATACGACATCACACGCGCCGGCGATGACTCGGTGGCCTCGTTCCGTCAGGCGCTCGGCCGCGACCTTGCCGATTCCCGAACTTGCACCTGTCATTACAACGATTTTCATGGTTCTCGTTCACAGCCCCGTATCATGCTGGAGCCACGGCTCCTGGGTCGGTGAAACCGAACCAGAAGTCCCCGTTCAGCACATTGAGATCTGAGATTTCGAACTGAGCCCCTGCCGCCCTCCGGATGCGTCTGGCGGCCGCCTAAAAGATCTTCAGCTGGATGGTCAGATACTTCTTCGGGTTCTGACGGAAGGCATCGATGAGCTTGCTGCTGTTGGTCATCAAGTCATCGGTGTGGTGATAGAGAGCCGGATTCTTGACCAGCTGGCCGACGGTGCCTTCGCCCCGGTCGACATCGGCCAGGATCGAATTGAGGTGAGCCACGGTGTCGTTCAGCTTCTGAGCGAACTTGGGATCCTTGGCCATCAATCCGATCGCGCCTTTGCCGGCGTTTACATCGGCGAGGATCTTGTTCAGGCTGTCGGTGGACTGCCTCAGGTTGTTGTAAAGGGTATCGTCCTTCAGCACCTTTCCGATGGTGCCATGTCCGGCGTCTACCTCTCTGGTGATGTTTTCAACATGGCCAACGGTGTCGTTGACGCGGTTGTAGAGCGTGTCGTCGGCGATCAGCTTGCCGATAGTGCCCTTTCCGCTGCTTATCTGATCGGCCATTGTCTTGATCTCGTTCACTGCCGAGACAGCCTTGTTATAAAGCGTAGGATCGTTGATAAGCTGGCCGATGGTTCCCCTGCCAGCGTTCAGCGAGTCGACCAGGTTATCCACCTTGGCCAGGATCACGTTGAGCTGCTCGATGGTTCCCTGACTCGACTTGATGACGTCGGACAGATTGGGGGTCTCGTTGGTCTTCAGCTCGCCTCCACTCTGGAATTGCGGGCCGGTGGCGAATTTGCTGTCGATGTCGACGACAGTGTCGCCCAGCACGCCGATGGTGTCGAGGCTGCTTTTCGAATCGGTGTGGATCGCGGGCGCATATTGCTTTCCAACCCGCATGGTTACCTGGACCGGCGTGAGCTTGCGCTCGGGAATGATCTTGATGGTTTTAACGTTGCCGATGGTCACGCCTTCAAGGTTGACCGGCGCGCCGAGCTTCAGTCCCGCTGAGTTTTCAAAATAAGAGACGATGGTGATCTTCCCGGTCAGAAAACCGCCCGTGCTTCCCGACATGAGAAAAATAAGGGCCGTGAGTGCGCACAGGGCCACGATGACCAGCACGCCGACCTTAAGTTGAGACCACTGGACCTGCTGCTGGCTCGGCAAGGAACCCCTCGGGAAGAATATCTCTTACAACCAACAATCGCTCTGGCTGTGAGCATACCAAACCAGGCATTTCATCTCGTAGTAACTTGCACTTTCGATGCCCGATCCGGGGGCCATGTTGCAGAAAAGTGAGGTTGAATGGTGCTGTCCGGTTCCGTTTTGGAATGAGCGGTTAATTTTCCAGGTGCACCGAGGCCATGGCAGTCGTCGTGCTGTGGGTAAGGGAGAGCGAAATGTGACGGACCCCCAGTTTCGCGGCAATCTCCTGGGCGCGCCCGCTGAAGTGAAGGTTCGGACGGTGCCCGGGGAGGCGGCGCACTTCGAGTTCTTTCCAGGTAACGCCATGCTGGATGCCGGTACCGAGCGCCTTGGCGGCCGCCTCCTTGGCGGCAAAGCGGGCCGCGAAGCTTTCGGCGCTGTTCTTCTTGGCCTGGCAATAGGCGATCTCGCCGGGGGTAAAGATGCGCGTGAGGAAGCGCTCGCCGAAGCGTTCGATGGATTGCGCAATGCGTTCGATTTCGATCATGTCGATGCCGGTTCCGACGAGCATGAGGGCAAATTACATCATTTGTGCAGGCGAATGTAAGCAAAGGGAGATGGACGCCAGGGCAAAGTCCCAGCACAGGACAGTTAACGAAACGGCTGGCCAATCCGATCAAGAATGTGCGGAGGGATGTGTGCGCGATGGTTACGAATCCGAGGAGTCTCCCGGGTGGATGCTCCGGCTGACGGCTTTAAGCTCGGACGATCCGGCGAGGACGGTACGCGTGCTCACCGGTGCGCTGCTCGCCTGCGGCGGATGGGTGCTGACACGCACTAACGAGAAGGGTGTCGCCGCGCTGGACTTCGAATTTGCCCGCGCGGCCTGTGTCGAGGTGTATGCAGTGCTGATCGGATGCGGGCTGGAGCTGAGCCGCGATTCCCATCTGAAGATGGCCGAGCTCTGCCACTGCACCAAGAACCTTATCGAGACCAGGGCGTTCGATATCGCCCGCATCGACCTTGTGGTCTACAACAACCGCCTGCAAAATACGGGCGACGATCCCTCGATGATGCTGCCGGGCTGAAGGTCCGGGCCCGAATCTAGCCCGCTTCGACCAGTCCGTAGCGGCGCTGCCACGCTTCGCGGAGGCGGCCCCAGACGCGCTTCTTCTCCTCTTCTGTGGCCTCGGCGCTGGCCTGTTCGACGAACTTCGCTGACTCCTGCTTGGCCAGTTCCAGCATGGCGCGGTCGCGCAGAAGATTGGCGACGCGGAAATCGGGCAGTCCGGCCTGGCGGGTGCCGAAGAATTCTCCCGGGCCGCGGAGTTGCAGGTCGAGCTCGGCGAGCTCGAAGCCGTCCTGTGTGCGGACCATGGCCGCGAGCCGTTCCTCGGCATGCGGAGAGATTTTTCCGCCGGTCATGAGGATGCAGTAGGACTTGGCGGCTCCGCGGCCGACCCGTCCGCGAAGCTGGTGAAGCTGGGCGAGCCCGAAGCGCTCGGCGTGCTCGATGACCATGACGCTGGCGTTGGGTACGTCTACGCCCACCTCAATGACCGTGGTGGAGATGAGGACGTCAATCTCGCCGCGCTGGAACCGGCGCATGATGATTTCCTTCTCGTCGGCGTCGAGGCGTCCATGGAGCAGACCGAGGCGCAGGCCGCTCAGGTGAGTGCTCCGCAGGCTCTCGTACATTTCTGTCGCCGACTTCAGCGTGGGCTTCTCGAAGAGGGCCGGAGCTTTCTTCTGGGGAGCTTTTCTGCCTGCGGACTTCTTTGCCGGCTTTGTCTCTTCCTCGGGTTCAGGCTCGGCGAAGTCGAGTTCGGGCTGGTCGTCTTTGGGGCCTTCGATGACCGGATAGACAACGTAGGCCTGATGACCGCGGCGCACCTGATCGCGGACGACCTTCCATACATCTTCGGCCCGCTCGTCCGAGACCTGTTTTGTGACGATCGGCGTGCGGCCCGGCGGCAACTCGTCGAGAACGCTGAGATCCAGGTCTCCATAGAGCGAAAGCGCGAGCGTTCGCGGGATCGGCGTGGCAGTCATTACGAGAACGTCGGGCTCGGCAGCGTTGGGCTTCTTCATCAGCCGAAATCGCTGCAGCACGCCGAAACGGTGTTGCTCGTCGACGACGACGATACCCAGGTTGGCGAAGTCGACCTTCTCTTCGATGAGCGCATGGGTTCCGATAACCAGGTCCGCCTCGCCGTGAAAGATGCGTCGCCGGGCGAGTTTCTTTTTGTCGTCGTCGAGGGAACCAGTGAGCAAGACGATGCGATATTTCCGCGACGATTTTTCGAGCAGCTTGCGCGCAGCGAGGTAGTGCTGTGTGGCGAGAATCTCCGTCGGAGCCATCAGCGCGGCCTGGTAGCCGTTCTCGATCGCGACGAGCATCGCCTGTAGCGCGACGATGGTTTTGCCTGAGCCGACGTCTCCCTGAAGCAGGCGCCGCATGGGCGAGGGCCGGCGCATATCGCCGACGACCTCGCTGAGCGATCGCTTCTGTGCCGTTGTGGGATGAAAGGGAAGTATCTGACGGATCGCCTCGCGGACCTTATCGTTGGTTTCGAATGCAAAGCCGGCGCGTTCTTTCAGCTTGCGGCGCTTGAGCTCCAGTCCGCACTCGAGGTAAAACAGCTCCTCGAAGATAAGCCGCTTGTGCGCTGCCGTGGCCGAGGCCTGCAGCTGCGACATGGGAGTTCCGGCGGGAGGAAAGTGCACCGCGCACAGCGCCGCGTCGCGGCTGGGCATATCGAGGCGCGAAAGCAGCGCCGCGGGAAGCGTCTCCGGCATCTGGCCGCGCAGCTCCTGCAGCAGGTTATAGACGATGCGGCGAATCCATCTTGACGCAAGCCGGCTGCCGCCCAGCGATTCGTAGACGGGCGTGATGCGGCCCACTTCGAGCAGCCGGGTTTCGTCGTCCGCGTCTTCGGGCAGTACCTCGAACTGCGGCTGGATCATCTTGAAGTTGCGGGTTGACCGCGAGGGCTCGACCTTGCCGTAGAGAGCGACCATCTGGCCGGGCTTGAATTTGCCCTCCAGATACGTGCCGTGAAACCACATGCACTTGAGCGTGGAGAGGTTCTGCCCGACGGTCATCTCGAAGATGGGCATGGAACGCGTGCGCAGCAGTACAGTTCCCCGAACCTCGGCGATCACGCTGGCCATCTCCCCCGGCACGAGCTCGGTCAGCGCCCGAGGATGCAGCCGGTCCTCATAGCGAAATGGCAGGTGGTAGAGGAGGTCCTCGACGGTGGTGATGCGCTTTTCAGCAAGCGTCGCTGCTATTTGCGGGCCGATGCCTTTGACGAACTGAACAGGGGTGTCGAGCTGTACCACATTGCGATGCTAGCAGGTGCCGCGGGACTGGCGACCCCGCTTCGGGACTGGCCGTCCCGGCACACGCGCTTCGCGCACCTGACCCGAATCGGTCACAGCCTGGACGGCAGGTCCCCTGATAGACTCGACTTGAAATTTGGGGAGAGGCGTTGCATGTCCACGGTGGTGAGCCTGGACCGGATCTCGAAATCATACGAACAGAAGATCGCGGTCAGGGAATTGAGCCTTCAGATCGAAGAGGGCACGATGTTTGGTCTGCTCGGTCCGAACGGGTCGGGGAAGACGTCGAGCATCCGCATGATGATCGGCATTACCATGCCGGATTCAGGCGCGGTGAGTCTTTTCGGCAAGCCTTTTTCGCGCGACAGCCTGAAGCAGGTGGGCTACCTGCCCGAGGAACGCGGACTCTACAAGAAGATGAAGGTGATGGATCAGCTGGTCTTCATGGGCCAGTTGCGTGGGCTCGATCCCGCCGTTGCCGGAAAGCGCGCGCACGACTGGTGCGAGCGCATGCAGATCCTGGAGGCGGTGAACAAGAAGACCGAGGAGCTTTCGAAAGGCATGCAGCAGAAGATCCAGTTCATCGCGACCCTTCTCCACGATCCCGAGCTGGTAATCATGGACGAGCCGTTCTCCGGTCTCGATCCCGTGAATGCGACGCTGCTGCAGGACACGCTGGTCGATCTGAAGAATGCAGGCAAGGCGATCCTATTTTCAACCCACCGCATGGACCAGGTGGAGAAGCTGTGCGATGCGATCTGCCTCATCGACCGCGGACATGCGGTGTTGCAGGGTGGTATGCGCGAAGTGAAGTCGCGCTACGAGCGCAACCATGTGGTGATGAATTTCGAAGGCGACGCGTCGTTCCTTCAGCATCCGGCAATCGCCAGCTACAAGAACTATTCGGGGCAGGCGGAGATCGAACTGAAGCCCGGCGCGAACGCACAGGATCTGTTGCGCGAAGCTGTCGGGAAGGCGACCATCACGCGATTTGAGCTGATGGAGCCGTCACTCGAAGAGATCTTCATCCGCACGGTAGGAGAAAAAGTCGATGCGTGACATCTGGCTGATTGCCAAGCGTGAATATCTTGAGCAGGTCAAGGGCAAGGCGTTCAAGGTCACGACCATTCTGATTCCGTTGGTCTTCGCAGCGATCTTTGGCGTGATTGCCATTGCCGGCAAGAACTCCGGCGTGGGCAAGCATGTCGTCATCGCCACCGCCGACCCCACGCTCGCTGAACGAGTGCGCGGTCCTCTGATCGCAGACAAAGACGCGAAGATGACCGTCGACGTTGTGGCTCCCGCTACAGACGCCGATCATCAGAGGTTGCTGGCCGAGGTTGATCAGAAGCAGATTGACGGATTCCTCTGGCTGGAGACTCCGGCCGGTGCGCCGGCGACTGCAACATTCGAGTCGCGCTCATCGGGCGACTTCGCCACCGAGGGGCGTCTTCAGGGCGCGGTCAACCGTGCGTTGGTGGAGCAGCGGCTGGCGGCGCGGGGCATTCCCGCGAGCGACGTACAGACGCTAACCAAAGACATCGATATCAAGACCGTGCAGGTAAAGAACGGCAAGGAGACAGCGACGAATGCGCTGAGCACCTTCTGGGCCGCGTATGCCATGGCCTTTCTGCTTTCGTTCACCGTGGTGATGTACGGCATGAATGTGGGCCGGTCGGTGATCCAGGAGAAGACCTCGCGGATCTTCGAGGTGATGCTGGCGACCGTAACCCCGGGCGACATGCTGGCCGGCAAGCTGATCGGCATCGGCGCGGTGGGACTGACGCAGATTGCAATTTGGGTGACGGCGGCGGCGCTGTTTGCAGGATCGGCTATGGGCGTGAGGCTGATGTCCGGCGACATGAAGATTCACGTATCGGTCGCCGAGATTGTGCTCTTCGGCCTCTACTTTGTGCTGGGCTATGCGCTCTACAGCACGCTGTTTGCGGGGCTGGCAGCAACGTGCGACACGGAGCAGGAACTGCAGCAGTATTCGCCGCTCGCGGCGGTGCCCATCTGGCTCAGCTTCGGCATGATCGCGTTCATCGTGAGCAATCCCAACTCGGTGTGGTCGGTAGCCATATCGATGTTTCCGCCGTGCGCGCCCATCACCATGTTCCTTCGGCTTGCTTCGCAATTTCCGCCGTATTGGCAGATTGCGCTGTCGCTGGGATTGATGGTGCTGTCGGTCTATATCGTGCTATGGCTCTCGTCGCGCATCTACCGCGTCGGCATCCTGATGTACGGTAAGCGCGCGACCCTGCCGGAGATGCTGCGCTGGCTGCGTTACAGCTAGGACTGGCCGTCCAGGCACACGCGCCTTCGGCGCCGGTGTGTCGGGCCATGGCGTTATGTGTCGATAGAATCAGCTAGTGGGATCGGACGATAAGTTTTCCTTCGGGCAGCGCATCGCATTGTGGCTCGTTCCGCGCCTGACGGCGCTGCTGCTGGCGATCATCGGATCGACGCTGCGCTTTGAAGTCGTCGCTGAAGAAGGAGCGGTTCCGGAAAAGCCGCCCACCACAGGCATCTTCTGCTTCTGGCACCGCTGCACCCTGCTCGCCGGTTGGTACTTTCGGAAATTCCGCTGCTCGATTCTCATCAGTCGCAGTTTCGACGGCGAGCTGATCGCGCGGACGCTGGGCCTGCTGGGCTACTGCACTGTGCGAGGATCGAGTTCGCGAGGCGGTGCCGCGGGTTTGCTGGGTCTCAAAGATGTGATCGACCGCGGCCTGCCCGTCGTCTTCACGGCGGATGGTCCACGCGGCCCGATCTACCAGACGAAAATCGGTCCGGTGAAACTGGCGCAGATGACCGGGCAACCGATGGGCTGTTTCTACCTGCTGCCGCAGCGCGCATGGGTGATGCGGTCGTGGGATCAGTTTCTGATCCCGAAGCCCTTTTCGCGCGTAGCGGTCAGTTGGGCGCGCAAGGTGGAAGCTCCTGCAGTCGATGCCGATGCGGAGACGTTGGAACGAACGCGGTTGGAGTTGAATGACGCACTGGAGCGTGCGAGAGTGAGAGCCGAGAATCACTTCGCAAGCAGGTGACAGAGATGGAAACTGCGCCCAAAGGTCGCCGCACTCGACTCGGTGTCTGGTTTGCCGCCATCTACATAATCCTCGTGGCGGCAGCGTTGGCTCTGGCTACGATCGGAAAGGGCGACGAGTTCGGTTACAGATGGATCCCGTTCGTTGAGCTTTCCATGCCATGGTTCGCGGTTCTTGAGCATTTCTTTACGCCTGATTTTCTTTTGCCAGCCATACCCGGTTTTGTGCTGAATGCCGGCATTTTGTTTCTCGCCGGCAGGCTGATTGGCAAGCGCCCAAGTGCTGTTGGCACCTGGCTTAGCGCCATCTACCTTATCCTCGTCATCGCAGGTCACATTCTGAGCGACACAAATCCGTATAACGTCAGGCTTGCCTTGACCGTCGAGATGCTCGCCATGCCTTGGTATCGCTTGAGCGACCTCATGCCGATAATAGGCGTCTTCCTGAATGCCGGCATTCTGTACCTCATCGGCATGCTGGTACAAATGCTCTCGCGTTCTTTCGCCAGGAGAAGCGCATGATGGATCGATAGAATGACCTGAGTGCTGGTTTCCGATTTCGACTACGAACTTCCCGAAGAATTGATTGCGCAGCAGCGTCCACCAGAGCGTGGAGGAGCGCGCATGCTCACCCTCGATCGCAAGTCCGGTGAATACGCCGACCGCATGTTCCGCGATTTCCCTGACCTCCTCCGCGAAGGCGATCTGCTGGTGTTGAATGACAGTCGCGTGATCCCTGCGCGCCTCTTTGCGCATCGCGCCGGACTGCACACACAGTCGGGTCACAACACCACCGGCCGCGTCCAGGTGCTGTTGACTGAGCAGCTTTCCGAATGGGAGTGGCTGGTTCTCGCGCGCCCGGGCCGCAAGGCACTTACCGGAGAAGTGCTGAGCTTCGGAGACGGCGCGCTGCGGGCGGAGATCATCGCGCACGGAGAGTTCGGCGAGCGCACACTACGATTCGAGCCAGTCGCAGATTTCTTCGGCGAACTAGAGAAGCTGGGGCACATGCCGCTGCCGCCCTACATCCACCGCTCCGACATCTCAAGCGATCGGGAGCGCTACCAGACTGTCTACGCGCACGAGCGTGGCTCAGTCGCTGCCCCGACCGCGGGCCTGCATTTCACGCCGGAGATTCTCGACCGCATTCGCGCGCGCGGCGTTCGCATCGCCTACGTCACGCTCCACGTCGGCCTGGGAACCTTTCAGCCCGTGCGTGTCGAACGTGTAGAGGACATCCATCTACACAAGGAGCGATACACGCTACCCGATGCGACCGCAGTCGAACTGAACGCCGCCCGCCGCGAAAGGCGTCGCGTGGTTGCCGCCGGAACCACCACGGTACGCACCCTGGAGCATTGCGCGCTCGCAGGCGCCGAGTTCGCGCCGCATTCCAGCAGCACCAGCATTTTCATCTCGCCCGGATTCGACTTCCGCGTGGTGAATGCTCTCCTGACAAATTTTCATCTGCCGCAATCGACGCTGCTAATGCTGGTGAGCGCCTTCGGCGGACGCGAACATGTCCTGAACGCCTACCACCACGCAGTCGCCGAGCGGTACCGCTTCTTCTCCTACGGCGACTGCATGTTCCTGAGCTGACCGGCTACCACACCTTGCAGGCCGGCTCCTTCACCATTGGCTGCCCGGCCTTGCACCCGAAGGCCTTTGCGAACTCCGGCATGTTGGCCACGATGCCGTTGACGCGCGCCTTGCCGGGAGAATGCGGATTGGTAATCGCCGATACTCGCAGATTTTCCGGACGCTGGTTTTCGCAGGCCCACTGCGCGTATCCAATAAAGAATCGCTGGTCGGGAGTGAAGCCGTCCTTCGGCTGCAGATTCTGCCCGGCCGTCTCCTTCTTCCATGCGATGTAGGCGAGAAGCGTGCCACCCAGGTCGGCGACGTCCTCGCCACTGGTCAGCTTTGAGTTGATATGGATGTCGTCGACGATGGTGTAGCCGGCATACTGTTCGCGCTGGCAGTTGATGCGCTCCTCGAAGGCCTTGGCGTCGGCAGGAGTCCACCAGTCCTTGAGATTGCCCTGTGCGTCGAACTGGCGGCCCTCGTCGTCGAAGCCGTGAGTCAGCTCGTGGCCGATGGTGCCTCCGGTGTTGCCGTAGTTGGGCGCGTCGTCTTCTTTGGGATCGTAGAGCGGCGGCTGCAACACGCCGGCCGGGAAGTTGATGTCGTTCATCTGCGGATCGTAGTAGGCATTCACGGTGGGCGGCGTCATGTCCCATTCATTGCGGTTGACAGGCTTGCCGACTTTGGCCCAGTCGCGGTTGTAGTCGAAGATGCGCGCCCGCTCCACGTTGCCGAAGTAGTCGTCAGGGCTGATGGTCAGCGCGGAGTAGTCGCGCCATTTATCGGGATATCCGATCTTGTTGCGGATGGCGTGCAGCTTGAGCAGCGCCTGCTTCTTGGTGGCATCACTCATCCAGTCGAGATGTTCGATCTCGTCCTGCATCGCCTGCTCGATCTGCTCAGTCATCTCCAGCGTTTTCTGTTTTGTGGCGGCCGAAAATGTGCGCGCGACAAATTCCTGCCCCAGCGCTTCGCCGAGATAGCGGTCCACCTGGCCTTCGCATCGCCGCCAGCGCGCCTGCATCTGCGGAATACCGCGCAGGAATTTTCCGTAGAAGTTGAACTGCGCATCTTCAAACGGGCTCGCGAGGCTCGTGGATGCCGCATTCAGGGCATGCGTGCGGAGGTAGGCCTTGAGATCGTCCAGCGGCTCGTTGGCCAGCTGGTTCTGCAGTTCATGAAGAAACTTGGGCTGAGAGACGTTGATGTTGTCGAGCGACACAGGCGAAACTTTCTGGGACAGGAAGTACGCATTGAGCTCGAGCCCAGGTGCGAGTGTGTCGACCTCTCCGATTTTCATCGGGTGGTAGATGTTGTAGGGATTGCGGCGTTCGACGCGTGTAAGTGACGCGTTGGCCAGTGCGGTTTCGATTTTCATCGTTGCGGCTGCCTGCTCGTCGGCCTGCGCCTGCGGCGTTCCGGCGAGTACAAGTAACTGCGCCAGATACGCTACATAGTGTTTGCGGATCTCCTCGCTCCGGGCGTCGATCTTGGTGTAGTAGTCGCGGTCGGGAAGGCCGAGGCCGCCGGCGCCAATGCCGATGATCATCATCTCGGCGTTCTTCGCGTCTTGCTCAGCACGGATATTCAGGAAGTACAGGCCGCGGCTGTTCGCGCCCTCACGCAGAAAAGCGGCCAACTGCCGGCGGTCGCTGATTGCGGCGATCCGGTCCAACTCAGGCTTGAGGGGTTCGAGGCCGCGCGCGTTGATCGCATCGGTGTTCATGCAGGCGGCGAAGTAGTCGCCAATCTTCTGCTGCGCGGGTGTACGGTTTTTGGCCTTGGCATCTTCTTCGAGAATGCCCCACAGAAACTGGCTGTTTTCATTGGCCAGCTTGGCATACACACTCCACCCGGCCTGGTCTGCAGGTATGGAATTGTTCTTCATCCACCCGCCGCACGTGAACTGGTAAAAGTCCACGCAGGGATCGGCACTTCGGTCGAGATCCGTCAGGTCAAGGCTGGGTGAGTAAGGCAGAGATTTGAGAGGCTGTTTCGGCGGGGCCGCGGGCTGCGGAGCCTGGGCGGCGGCGACGGAAATACAGGCAGCGGCCAGAGCGGATGCGAAAAGGCGAGCAATCATTTAGCGAATCTCCGTGTGCGTGCATTGTATCGGTAGCGCGAGCTCCAGACCGGGGGCCACGCAAGGCGATAGACTCAAACGTGATGTCTGCCAAGCAATCCATTACTGTGCAATCCACGCTCCAGCCGGTCTTTCTTCTCGACTCGATGTCGTTCATCTTTCGCGCCTATCACGCGATGCAGCGGTCGCGACCGATGTCGACGCGCACCGGTGTGCCCACGGCGGCAACGTATGTTTTCGTCAACATGATCAACAAGCTGCGCAAGGACTTCGCGCCGGAGTACTTCGCCGCCGTGTTCGATATCAGCGGGCCGGTTTTCCGCGATGAGCGGGCGCGGACGATGGCGACCGTGCGAAAGTTCAACATCAAGACCCAGCAATTTGACGAGGTCGACTACGGCGGTTACAAGGCGAACCGCACGGAGATGCCGCCGGACCTGGCGCAGCAGCTTCCGTACATTCGACGCGCTCTGGAGGCGTTTCGCATCCCGATTCTGCAGGCGCAGGGATTTGAGGCCGATGATGTCATCGGCACACTGGCGGCGCGTGCCGCAACAGCCGGGCACCCGGTGTATGTCGTATCGAGCGACAAGGACATGCTGCAACTGGTGACGGATCAGGTTAAGGTGCTGAATCCGCAGAAGGACAACCTGGTGCTCGATCGCGAGAAGGTTATCGAGACGCTGGGCGTGCCTCCGGAGAGAGTGATCGACGTGATGGCGCTGCGCGGTGACTCGGTTGACAACATTCCCGGTGCGCCGGGCATCGGCGACAAGGGATCCGTCGAGCTGATTCAGCAATTCGGCAGCGTGGAGGCGGCGCTGGATGGTGCCGGCGAGGTGAAGCGCAAAACCTATCGCGAATCGCTGCAGAACAATCGCGACGCGGTTCTGCTGAGCAAAGAGCTGGTGACGATTCACTGTTCTGTCCCGGTCGAACTGAACCTGGACGAGATGCGCACCCAGCCTCCCGATGTGACGGCATGCCGTGCGCTGTTTACGGAGCTCGAGTTCACGACTCTGCTGAAGGAACTTGCTCCGGCGGAGTTGTCACGCCCGGTCGAGTATGTGACTTCGCCAACCGACGACGACATTGCGGAGTTCATTCGCGAGGCGCGGGCGAAGGGATTCTCGCTTGCGGCCCGGTCGTCGGAGCTCGCAGAGGCTGCGGAGCAGGTGAGCGAACAGGAAGCCGAGGCAATCGAAGAGAAAGAACCAGAACTGAAGACCATGTCACTGCTCGACCTGGTGGAAGCGTCAGAGCAGAAAGAATGCCCGTCGCCTGTCGAGGAGGCTTGCCGGGTTGCAGTGGCCGCGGATGCAGAGAAGGCCCTGCTTGTCCCCCTGGAAAGCGTGCGTGCACTGCTTGAAGACGAGAGCGTGCCGAAGCGTGTGCATGATCTGAAGGGAACGATGCGCGCGCTTGAGCAGCACGGCATCATGCTGCGCGGAGCGGGTGATGATCTGATGTTGTACTCGTACCTCATCAATCCCACCCAGGCATCGCATCGCTTGAGCGATATCGCGGCGCGGTTCAGCGAGCGCCCCTTGCAGGAGAAGGCTGAGCGCGAGCTGATCGAGGCTGCGCATGTGGTTGAGGCCCTGGCTCCGGTGTTAAGCGAGGATGTGAATGCTCTCGACGAGCGCAAGGTATACGACACGATTGATCTGCCGCTGGTTACGGTGTTGCTGCGCATGGAGAAGACCGGCGTGCGCATCGATTCCTCTGTGCTGAAGAAGATGTCGGTCACCCTCGGCTCTGAAATTGACCGCGTCGGCGAAGAGATCTTCGCGAAGTCAGGGCATCGCTTCAACATTCAATCCCCGAAACAACTCGGCGACGTGCTCTTCAACAAGATGGGGCTGCCCAAGCCGCTCAAATACGGCAAGGGCAAGGTCGTTTCGACGGCACAAGATGTGCTTGAAGAGCTGGCGGTACACAACGACGTGCCGCGCATGGTGCTCGAGTACCGGCAGCTTGCCAAGCTGAAGTCGAATTATGTCGACTCGCTGCCTCTGCTGGCCGATAGCGAAGGTCGTGTGCATACAACCTTTAACCAGGTGGGCACGGCAACGGGCCGGCTCTCATCGACGAATCCCAATCTGCAGAACATTCCCATCCGCACGGAGCTTGGGCGCGAGATCCGCGCGGCATTTATCGCGGCGCCGGGCTGCCGGTTGCTGTCAGCGGATTATTCGCAGATTGAGCTGCGGCTGATGGCACATTTCTCCGACGATCCTCTGCTTACGCACGCTTATCGCACCGGCCAGGACATTCACACGCTGACTGCGTCGGAAGTTTTCGGCGTGCCTGCCGACAAGATGAGCAAAGAGACGCGCAACCGCGCAAAAGCCGTGAACTTCGGAATCGTCTACGGCATTTCGCCCTTCGGCCTTGCTGCGCAACTGGGCATCGATCAACACGAGGCGCGACTATATATCGAGACGTACTTCGATCGCTACAAGGGCGTGCGCGCGTTCATCGACCGGCTACTCGAGGAGACGCGGCGCGAGCAGAAGGTTAAGACCATGTTCGGGCGCGTGCGGCCGATCCCGGATATCCAGAGCCGTAACGCGAACCTGCGCGGGTTTGCCGAACGCACGGCAGTGAACACACCGCTGCAGGGTACGGCTGCGGACCTGATCAAGGTAGCGATGATTCGCATCGACAAGGCTCTCGCGGAGCAAAAGCTGAAGACGCGAATGACACTGCAGGTCCACGATGAGCTGCTCTTCGACGTGCCCGAAGCAGAAGTCGACGAGGTGCAGGCGTTGGTGCAGCACGAGCTCGAGCACGTCGTGGAACTCAAGGTTCCGTTGGTGGCGGACGTTGGTGTGGGTGCGAACTGGCGCGACCTGAAGGGCTAGGGACTGACCGTCCAGGTATCCGCGCCTTGCGGCGCTTGAGGGTTTTGGCAGAATTAGATGCCCAGCGCCTCACGGATCGCCCCTGCTATGGCGTCGGCGTGGTGGCGCATTGTCTCTTCTGACTCTGCTTCAATCATCACGCGCGCCAGCGGCTCAGTGCCGGAGTAGCGCACGACCACGCGGCCGTTGCCGTTGAGCGACACTTCAGCGTCTCGGATGGTGGTCGCAATGGCGTCGATCTGATCGAGCGGCCTCTTCTCCTTCACGCGAACATTCACGATGACCTGCGGAAAGACCTTGAGATCGGCGATGAGTTCGTCGAGCGACTTGCCGGAGCGCTGCAGAATGCCGAGCACGACGAGCGCGGTAAGCAATCCGTCGCCGGTTGTGGCGAGATGCGGGAAGAGGATGTGTCCCGACTGCTCGCCGCCCAGCGACGCAGCGTTGGCCTGCATCATCTCGAGCACATATTTGTCGCCGACGGGCGCGCGCAGCATCTTGATCCGCTCGCGTCTGAGTGCGGCTTCGAGACCCATGTTCGACATGGTGGTTGCGACGACGATGTCGCCGTTGAGCAAATTGTCGGCCTTGAGGGCACGGGCAGCCAGCAGCAGAACGGCGTCTCCGTTGACGACGTTGCCGTAGTGATCGGCGAACAACGCGCGGTCGGCGTCGCCATCAAAGGTGATCCCGATGTCAGCACCCGCCGCTTTCGTCTCCGCCGCAACGACCGACGGATGCAGCGCGCCGCAGTTGGCGTTAATGTTGCGGCCGTCAGGACCCGCGTGCGTGAGTTGCGTCGAGCCGCAGAGCCTTGCGAACAATTCAGGTGCGATCGCCGACGCGGCTCCGTTGGCGCAATCTACCACGATCTTGAACCCTTCAAGGCACAGACCGGGGACCGCGGAAAGCAGAAATTTCTCGTAGTCCTCGCGAAAAGCTTCGTTGACCGGAGGCGCAGAGAGTGTTGCCGGATCGGGCGCAGTGACCGACTCAAGCTGGCGGAAGATCTCATCTTCGATGCGCAGTTCGGTGTCGTCGGGCAGCTTGTAACCGTCTCCCCCGAAGACCTTGATGCCGTTATCGTGCCAGGGATTGTGCGAGGCAGAGATAACCACTCCTGCCGAGAACTTGTGCTGCCGCGCCAGATAAGCGATAGCCGGAGTGGTGATGATACCGGCGCTGGCAACCGACGCTCCGCCTTGCGTAAGGCCCGCGGTGAGCACTGCTGCAATCCACTCGCCCGATTCGCGTGTGTCCGTACCGAGGATGACTGAGGGCTGATGGTGATTGGCCTTCAGCTGATGCGCCAGAGCCATGCCGACGGCGTAAATCGTTCGCGGGTCAAGTGGAGCTTCGCCGGCTACAGCTCGAATTCCGTCGGTTCCAAAGAGTCTTCTCATAATTTTTACTGTTCTGTTGTGGACTTGATCACGCTACTTTCGATGCTTCCTTTTGCAACCCGCGTGATGAGTTTTTGTTTTGGCCGCAGCGTGCCCGCATCTCGCACCAGTGCGCCCGACTCGTCATAAACCAGGGCGTAGCCGCGATTGAGCACGCCGAGCGGCGACAGCGACTGAAGCTGCTTCTCCAGCGCGTGCAACCGCGAACGGAGCCGCAGCGCAAACGCGGAATGCGAGCGCAGCAGTTGCCCGTCCAGACCTTCCAGACGGTGCCGCACAAGCTTCAGGCGATGGCTCACGTCGAGCCGTTGCAGGTGGGCTGTCTGATACTGAAGCTGCTGACCGGCCGCCTGGCACCGCTTGCGGCAGGCCGACTCCATCCGAAATGTCAGCTCGTCGACGCGCTGCTGGCGCAGATTCAGATTGTCACGCATGCGCGAGAAGGCCGCGGTGGCCGACAGGCGGAGGAAGCGCTCGCGCGCCTGCATCAAGGCGTAGCGTGTCGCGCGGTCCAGGCGCTGGGCAAGCTCCTGCAAGCGCTCTTCTACGTTGTGCTGCGCGGCGGTGATGAGTTCGGCTGCTGCGGAGGGAGTGGGCGCCCGCAGGTCGGCAACGAAGTCGGCAATCGTGAAGTCGGTCTCGTGCCCCACGGCGGAGACGACGGGGATCTCCGATGCGGCGATCGCGCGCGCCAGCACCTCGCTGTTGAAGGGCGCCAGATCTTCGAGCGATCCGCCTCCGCGAGCAATTACGATGACGTCGACTTCGCGTGTGCGGTTGAACCAGGCGATCCCGGCCCTGATCTCGAGCTGCGCCGAGTCGCCCTGAACCAACGCGGGATAGACGAGGATCTGCAGTGCTGAGTGGCGCCGCGTGACGATATTGACGAAGTCGCGAATGACCGCTCCCGCAGGCGAGGTGACGATGCCGACGCAGCGCGGAAATGCCGGCAGAGGCCGTTTGCGTTCGGAATCGAAAAGCCCTTCGCGCTGGAGCTGGCGTTTCACCTGCTCGAAGGCCAGCTGGAGCGATCCTGCGCCCATGGGCTCGATATGCTCGGCAACTATCTGCATTTGCCCGCGCTGTTCGTAGACCGACAGGCGGCCGCGCAGCAGGATGTGCAGGCCATCTTCGGGGCGGAAGCGCAGCAGACGCGCCTGGCTGCGGAAAAGCACCACCGAGAGCTGCGCCGAATCGTCCTTTAGCGTGAAGTAGATGTGGCCGGAAGCGGCCGGGCGCAGGTCGGAGATTTCCCCTTCTATCCAGAGATCGGAGAATGCGCGCTCAACTTCGGACCGCAGCTCCGCGGCGAACTCGCTTACTTTCCAGATGCGTCGCTGGGGCTGCCTGACTTCTTCAAAGGTGAAGCCGAGTTGGCCCCGCACGTTCGAGAGATCACCCACAATTCCTCAGTTTACATGCGCCTCAGCGCCGAAACCGCGACAGCAGCCACAACAGTAGCGTGAGCAGAACGCTGAGCAGGATCGACGTCCCGATAGGGAAGAAGACCGTGACATTCTTCCGCCGCCAGTTGAGGTCGCCGGGCATGCTGCCAAATGAGATGCCCAACCTTCCCAGCAGGTAGACAAGGCCGCCCACCACAATCAGGACGACGCCGAGTTTGACGAGCAGGCGCGCGATGGCGGTCATTAAAAATAGATTACGCAACGACGCAGTTGACGTGCATGGTCCACTCCTGTTTTGCTGGCGGATAGTGGGGTTGGCTTTGCAGGTCTTCTGGTTCTGCGCGGGTATTGCGTGTATCTTTGTTGCGCTGCTGGATGCGTTCCAGACAGTCATTTCGCCACGCCGTGCTACCGGACGTTTCCGCATCACTCGCATTTTCTACGTCGTCACCTGGTGGCCCTGGTCTCACCTGGCAACGAGAATTCGACATCCGCGGAAGCGCGAGACCGCCCTCAGCTTTTACGGGCCGTTATCGCTGCTGCTGCTGATTGTGGTGTGGGCGGCGGCGCTGCTTACCGGGTTCGCACTTCTCTTCCATTCTCTCCGGATGCCCCTTGCCGACACCATGTTTTCCGGCAACGACCTGCGATCGGACATGTACCTCAGCGGAACGACAATCTTCACGCTGGGCATAGGCGACCTGACGCCGCATTCTTCCTGGGCGCGGCTGATCATCGTCCTGGAGTCGGGCATCGGACTGGGCTTTCTGGCAATGGTCATCAGCTACTTCCCGGTGCTCTACCAGGCCTTTTCGAGAAGGGAAGTAAACATATCGCTGCTCGATGCGCGAGCCGGCTCACCGCCCACGGCAGCGGAGCTAATGCGGCGGCATTCCTTTAAAGGCGGCAGCGATGCGCTCAATCTCCTGTTGGTGGAATGGGAGCGCTGGTCGGCGGAGCTGCTGGAGAGCCATATCTCTTATCCGCTGTTGTGCTACTTCCGCTCGCAGCATACAAATCAGAGCTGGCTCTCGGCGTTGACGTCGGTCCTCGACGTCTGCGCCCTGATGATCGCCGGCGTGCAGGACCACGCGGCGCGGCAGGCGCAGCTGACCTTCGCCATTGCCCGCCACGCGATGGTCGACATTGCGCAGATCTTCTCGCAGGCTCCCGTCAAGGATGGCATTGACCGGCTGCCGCCGGAGCGCTTCGAGGAACTGTACGCCCTGTTGTGCAGCGCCGGAATCCGCGTTTGCCGTGATGACGGTTCGATGGAACGCCTCCGAAAGATGCGCGCTCTCTATGAGGGCTACGCGGAGGCCCTGAGCCGTTTTCTGTGCATGCCTCTGCCTCCGTGGATCGCGGATCAGCCGCACAAGGATAACTGGCTATCGGTGGCGAAGCTGCGGGAGCAGGCGGAATCAGTCGGTCCGGAAAGTGTGAATCTCGAAACAGCCCTGCCCATTGCCCTGCACGAAGACGAGCACCACTTCTAATGCGGCCTAGCGGCCCTATTGGTGCGAGGCGATGACTGCTTCAAGCTCCGTGAGCCACGACTGTAACTGCGGCGCGAATTCGGGCCCTGCTGTGGCCTCCTTTGCCAGCGAGGTTTCAATCTTTGACGCGAGCGCGCTGCCCTGGGGAAGACCGAAGGTTCCCAGGATTCCGGCAAGCTTGTGAGCAGCAGCTTCGGCATCACCGCGGGTCTGGTTGTCAAGCGAGCCGGCGGCCAACATGTCGTACGCGTCGCGAATCACCTTCAGGCGTTCCTGCAGCAGTCCATAGTTTTTCGTCCATAGACTCTGCAGCAGCTCTTCCATCTCCTTCGCGCGCGGATCAGGGGGCTGGCTCATGGAATTTCAATCCTTCCATCCCAGCGCGTCCGACATCTGCTGAGCCAGCGTGAGCGGATCGAAGGGTTTGAACAAGACCGCGGAAACACCCAGATTTGCAAAGCGCTTCTGGTCGGCTCCCTGCACCTTGGCGGTGAGCAGGATAACCGGAATGTTAGCCGTCTCCAGGCCCTTACGCAGTTCGAGAAAGGTGGTCGGGCCGTCCATCTCGGGCATCATCACGTCGAGCAGGATGGCATCAGGCTGTTCGATCTGGGCGCGACGGATACCCTGGGCGCCGGAACTGGCAGTCACCACATCCCATCCGGCCACTGTCTCCAGGCTCATGGCTGCTACCTGCCGGATGTCGTCTTCGTCGTCAATGATAAGAATGCGCCGTTGCATGGGGGAACTCATTGGCGAAACTTTATTGGTTCAGCAGTAAGGATGGCATAAAAAACGGTCGGAAGGGATTTCCTACAGAGGTACAACCGGTTCAGATAGACTCCCTGACCGACTCGTCCAACGGCAGGTCTGCGGGGCGGTAGCGGCGAAGCATGGTGAATACCAGGGCCTCAACGTCGTCGGGCTGTACCTTGGTCTTGGTGAGAAATTCGGTCGGTCCGAGCTGGAAGAGCCCCCGTTCGGAGTTCGAGACCTCGCGGGCGGAGTAAACAACCAGCGGCAGACTGCGAAGCTCTTTGCGGGTGCGCAGCCAGTCGATCAGTTCCAGACCGTGCCCGTCGGGGAGGGCCAGATCGAGGATGATCAGGTCGGGGCGAACCGATTCACACAGCTCGATCGCGTGCTGCAGCCGTGGAGCATGATGAACGACGATGCCGTCGCGTTCAAAGGCAGTAAGAATCACGTTGGCCAGGTCGAGATCGTCCTCGACCAGCAGAACGGTCGGGTGCTCGCGCGTGCCCTTTACCAGCCGCGCCAGCTCAGCCAGAAGCAAGGTCTCGTCAACCGGCGTCTGCAGCCAGGAGTCAGCCACCTCGGCTTCAGGGGTCTGGTCGTCGGGCGAGAGAAGGCTGAGCACCACGATCGGAACCTGTGCGATCGATGGCTCTTCCCTCAGCGCTCGCAGGGTCATGAGGCCGTCGCGTCTCTGCTGCGAGACGCCGAGCAGTATCGCTCCCAGAGAAAACTGCTGTGCCAGATGGATTGCCTGCTCGCGGTTCTCGGCTTCGAGAATGCGGTAATTGCGCTTGCGCAGGGTCTCAACAAACTGCTTCCTTGCCGCGGCATCCCGTTCGCAGATGAGGATGGTGTCTTCCTTCGCAAAGGATTCAGGCGTGAAGCTGCTGGGTTCCGGCAGTGCCTCCAGCCGGCTGCGTTCGGGCAGGAACAGGCGGAACGTGGAACCGCGAACCGGGTTGTGTTCAGCCCAGATGCGGCCGCCGTGCTGTTGAACGATAGTGCGGCAGATTGCCAGTCCCAGGCCGGTGCCGCCCTTCTGGCGCGAGTCGGACGCGTCGACCTGCTGGAAGCGGTCGAAGATGCTTTCCAGCTTGTCGGTGGGGATGCCTCGACCCTCGTCGATAACGCTGATCTGCGCGCCGCCGTCCACCGGCATGACCTCGACGGATACGGTCGAATCCGGCTGCGAGAACTTGATTGCGTTGCTGAGCAGGTTGGTGACAACCTGCACCAGGCGGTCGGGATCGGCTTCTGCAGGTGTGATCTCCGACTTCACCACGAGGCGGATGCTCGCGGCGTCTGCCATCGGCTGCATTGCATCGACCACCTGCTGCGCAAGGTCGTTCAGGAAGGTGGAACGGAAGTTGAGCGGGGCGCGGCCGGACTCCATCCGTTCCAGATCGAGGATGTCGTTGATAAGGCGGACAAGCCGGTCGGAGTTGGAGACGGCGATGCGCAGCAGGTTGGCCGCCTTGTCGCTGATCTGCCCGAGAAGCCCGGAAGACAGCAGCCCCAGCGCCCCCCGGATGGAGGTGAGCGGGGTGCGCAGCTCGTGGCTGACCGTAGAGACGAATTCGTCCTTCATGCGGTCCAGCGCGTAGCGTTCGCCGATGTCCCGGAAGCTGAGCACGCTGCCGATGATCACGCCGTGCTCGAGCATGGGCGTGACAGAGAATTCGACCGGGAACGACGTCCCGTCATGGCGGTAGTAGACATCCTGCCCGCTGGTATTCCCATGCAGGAGAAAGGCGCGGCGGGCGCGGCACTGATCGTCGCAGACATCCTTTGACGCTCCGGAATGGATGATGGCGTGGACCGGTCGTCCGATGAGCTCGGCGGGAGTTGCGCCCAGCATCTCCGCGGCTGCGGGATTAACGAAATCGACGCGGCCGGCCGGATCGGCTCCGAAGATGCCGTCGGCCACCGACCTGAGGATCAGTTCATTTTGCTGATTGAGCTCGCGTACCCGGCTCTCCTGAGCCGAGCGCGCCATGAACTGGCCGATGGAGGCGCAGACGGTTTCCACCGTGGCCATGGTCTCGACGTCCTCTTCGCGACGCTGGCGGCTGAACAGCTCGACGGCGGCGATGATCCGGTTTCCGACCCGTACCGGTACCGCCCATCCTGTCGTGAGGCCGTCGTGCCGCGCCGTCTGTCCGCGAAGAAAGCCCGGATCCTCGCGCACGTCGATAATCCACCGCGGAGTGCCCAGGGTCCACACCAGCCCGGGAAGCCCCTCGCCGCGCGCAAAGGGATGTGCGCTGCTCTCACGCAGGAACTCCTCATAGGAGCGGCCGGGCACCGACCAGCTGCAGTCGAAGCGGATGAGTTGCTGCATCTCGTCGACGACCCACAGCGTGGCCAGGTCGTATCCCAGGTTGGTGCAGAGGACGGCCAGCACGCTGAGCAGCGCCTCCTCCTGGGAGATCGACTGCCCGACGATCTGGCTGACCTGGAGCTGCATACCGAGGCGCCGCTCGCGGCGGTTCTGCTGGGTTACGTCGCGGAAGATGCAGCGCACCGAGACCGCCCGGCCCTCGTCGCGGCGGCAGCTCAGGCTGGCTTCGACCTCGACGCGGCCCCCATCAGTGTTGCGCAGATACAGTGGCTCCCGCTCCACCCGCTCGCCGTTCAGCGCCCGCCGGAACAGGGCGGCGGCTTCGGCCTGCACTTCGGGCGGGAAGGGAGATTCAAAGCTCATCAGCCCCTCGAACCCATCGCTGTTGATGCCAAACATCGCCTGCCAGGCTGGATTTACATAGAGATAGCGGCCGTGCGGGCTGAGAGTCGCGATCATCTCGATGGCGTTCTCGAAGATGTCGCGGTAGCGCTCTTCGCTCTCTTTCAGGGCCTGCTCGGCGCGCCGGGTGGCGGTCAGGTCCATGCTGATGGCGACCAGGCCGCTCACGGTGCCCTGCGGCGAACGAACTGCCGAGAGGTAGACCATCGCCGGAAAGGTGCTGCCGTCCTTGCGCCGGTATTGCATCTCCACGCCGCGGACCCGGCTGGCCGGGAAGCTGGTGATGTACTGAACGAAGTTGTGCAGGACCGAAGAGCTGGCTGCCGCAGCAGTATGCATGCGGCTTAGCGAGGCTACCAGCTGCCTCCCAACGCGCTCCATCTCCCCCTCGGGGAAGAGCTGCTGGGCCTTCAACTTGCGGCAGACCTCGTGGGCGCTGTAACCCAGCATCCGCTCGGCGGCCGGGTTGAACAACAGCAGGTCTCCCTCGAGGTCGGCGGCGATAATCATCGGGCCGGCCGAATCCAGAATGCTTTGCTGAAGCTGGGCTATGTGCTGGAGTTGCCGTTCGGCCTGGCTTTGCTGGCGGAACGATCGAAAGCTGGAAATACTGGCGGCGATCAGCAGGACCTGGGCAAGCAGCCAGCAGGCGATAAACCAGAAGAGCCGGTGGATGTCCGGCTGTTCCGAGCGCATGGCAACCGCCAGAAGCAGGACGCCGCCCAGGGAAAGCCCCAGAGCTGCGATGAAGACGATGGTCTGAGCACGTGCGTTTCGAGGCAAAATCAATTCAGTTGCTCGCGGGAAAGTGCTGGCTGCCAGCCATCTCAGGGTTCATGCCGGCCTAACTGGAACCTGCCGGTACGGATTGTGACCTGCGATGCGGGCTACCGGATTTGCTCGCCGTTCAGGCGAGCCGATGCTGGCGGATCCCGATCCGCGCGGCAATCTCAACTACAACGCAAGGCCAAAACCAAAATTGCAGTATTCGGAATTACACAAGTATAAGGTATTTAAGCAGATTGACTACAAATTATTGCTATCTTAGCCGAGACGAGCTATTCCCAGGCAGTATTTCCGCTTGTTCAGCCTCGAATCATCCCCTGGCGCTAAATGGCAGTGGGATGTTTGCGCAAATGCATCTGAACTGCCCGCTCGAAGGGGATAAGGTTCGAGGGGCGCTCCTCTTCGCGGACATGGGTCAGCTCTCGCCGAGCCGACAAACGGCAAAGCTGCCAAAACCAGGCGAATGAGGCGATGTAAATCGCAGCAATTACTTCAACAGCGAGCCACACGGCAGTACTCCGGGGATGAAATCGGGAAACAACTTCGTGTCTACGAAATTGATCGAAAAATCGTAACCTACTTGATACCTCTAATGCCAGAATAAAAGTCGTTTATGGCTTCATTTTTTCACCTGCGGGTAACTTCCAGGTGGTGACGAATGTGGTAGCCCAGAGGCGGCCGCGACCCGGATGTGAGACGCTGCGCGCACCGGGTCAGCCGTATCTGTCGTTTCAACAGATTTCGCGGTATGGCAGTTATACTCCGGGCATGCAGACAGATACACCCGCTCCCCTGCGCCGCGTTGCGGTTCTCGCTCTTCTGTCCCTGCTCGCGGTGCCGCCCTCCTTTGGCTGGGGAGACGTGGGTCACAAGATGATCAACCGCCTGGCCGCCGAGGGCCTCCCGTCCGACGTGCCGGCGTTCATGCGTACACCGGAAGCCATCGACGAGATCGAATACCTCGGCCCGGAGCCCGACCGGTGGCGCTCACTGGCCGAGCCTGAACTGAACGCCGCCCAGGCTCCCGATCACTTTATAGATCTGGAGTATGCCGAAATCATCGGCACCCTGCCCAGGCGCAGATATCAATACATTGCGGCCATCTACGCTGCCGGACTCACTCATCCCGACATGGCCTCGGTTCTTCAGCCGGACAAGGTCGGGTTCCAACCCTACATCACCAGCGAAGTCTGGGAGCGGCTCAAGGCCGCGATGCGCGCCTATCGTGACCTCAGCGCCCAACACGCGGACACCAGGCCCGTCGAGGCGGCCATCCTCTTCTACGCCGGATGGCTCGGCCATTACGTCGGCGATGGTTCACAGCCCCTCCACACGACCATTAACTACAACGGCTGGGTGCTCAAGGACAATCCCAACGGATACACCACAGAGCACACTATCCACTCGAAATTAGAGACTACCTTCGTCGGCGCGAACATCACCGCCACCGACGTGCACCCTCTGGTCGCCCCACTCAAGCCCGTCAACGACGAGTGGAGCGACTACCTTTCCTACCTCCACCAGTCGAACTCGTTCGTCGAGCGCGTCTATCAACTCGACAAGCAGAAGGGTTTCGACGGCGCCGGAACCCCGGAAGGGAAGCAGTTCACCGAAGAGCGTCTTGCGGCGGGGGCGAGCATGCTGCGAGATCTAATTTATGCGGCGTGGGTGCAGAGCGCCGCGCCCGTACCGCAATGGCATGAACGTCCCGCGGCGCCCGGCGCTGGTTCTTACGCGAAGCCCAGCTCGGGCGTCTAACACCCGGCTGGCAGCTAGGCGTAAGAACCTCCGGCGGTGAACTTCTCGCCGCGGAGGGATGGGTGTTTCCTTCACCCTTCACGCTCGTTACTTCTCAGATTGCTGAGCGTCCAAACGAAAGTTTCTTAATTCCGATAAACTGAACTATTGAGGTTTCGTGCGCGAAGTGGGCTCTCAGGTAGTGTCGGTGGGTAGCAGACAGATTTCGGCACCGCCACAGGACCTTCAGAGCCACCCCGGCTTTCGGTTGGACGCCTTAACCAGCCTTCGCTTTCTCGCTGCCATCTACGTCGTCGCCTTTCACGTAGGCAAGACAGACCCGGTGCGGCATGCCGGAGCAATCTCCTGGCGTCTGTTCCTCAATCACGGCTACTTCGCGGTTTCATTCTTTTTCATTCTGTCGGGATTTCTGCTTACCCGGATTTACCGCGATAAGTGGACGGCAGGCAACTACAGGCACTTCATCGTCGCGCGCTTTGCACGTATCTATCCCGTATATCTCCTCGCGCTGGCCATTCAGGCGCCGTTCTATTACCCATTGGCGCATATTCACAAGACCATCGCCGTCGCACTGATGGTGCAGTCCTGGACCGTGCTTCCCTCCGACTATCCGGGCGCCTGGAATTTCCCCGCATGGACATTGTCCGTGGAGTGGTTCTTTTACGCGTTCTTCCCGGTGTTGCTGTGGCTGCTAGCCAAAGTCCGAAGAAAGTGGCTCGTCATCGCCGCCATCCTGATTGCCAGCATTGCGATCGATGGACCACAAGCCGCGATTGGAGCACGGCTCACATGGTTCAGTCGGCATATACCGCTGCCACTCCTCCGACTGCCGGAGTTTTTCCTGGGCATGCTCATCGCAACGATTCAGCCTCGGCGGCCGCTGAAGTCCCGGCACTGGACGCCGGCAATCATTCTGCTGGCTGTATTGTTGCTCAGCCTCAACATCCACCGCTTTGTGACATTGGTAGTGGTCGCATTTGCGGCGATGATCTGGCTGCTGGCCTACGAAGACAGCGCGATTCGACGCTGGTTCGAAACACGATCTCTCGTTCTTCTGGGCGGCGCGAGCTATGCCATCTATATCCTGCAAGATCCCATCCGCAACTGGTTGATGCTCTGGAGCGAGACGTGGCTGCACCTGCCCATGGTTGATCGTGCGGGATATCCCATCGCACTCATCGCCATCTCCGTCGCGGTGTTCCTGTGGTTCGAACAACCTGCCCGCCGGTGGCTTCGCTCACCTTCAGAACCTGCGATTTGCGTTTTAGGTCTCCACCTGGCGGAGGAGGCAGCCGAGTCCGAATAAGGCCGACGTTTTTCTGCGGTGGTGGGTCGATGTCAAGGCCGCCCATTGCCCGTACATGACAGCCGTGTTACAAAAAGGTACGCTCTAGCCGTACCCGCATCTTCCGAACGCTCAACGAGAAACCCCGGCAAGCCTCCTTGCGAGAGGCGCGGGAGCAGTCCATTCAGATTTCAGGCCCTTCGTCCTCTCTGAGGCCCTCGATGTGCAGTCCGATGAGCACAATGCTGTTACGCGGTGAATTCGACAGTCCCCTGTTGCGCGAATATTTCCTCGACGATGCCTACGACGAAATGTTCACGCCCGACGGCGTCATCCGCCCGCACTACGCCGCGCTGCTCAAGGTACTCACCGACCTCCCGCGCGAGGAACTCCAGCGCCGCAAGCAGTCCGCTGACGTCTCGTTCCTTATGCAGGGAATCACCTTCACCGTCTATGGACGCGAAGAGGGAACCGAGCGCATCTTCCCCTACGATCTCATCCCGCGTCTCGTCACCGGCGAAGACTGGGACCGCATCGAGAAGGGCCTGACGCAGCGCATCACCGCTCTGAATCTGTTTCTGCATGATGTCTACCACGAGGGCAAGATTCTGGGCCAGGGAGTGATCCCGCGCGAAATCGTCTATAGCTGCCAGCACTTTCGCCGCCAGATGCGCGGATTGCAGGTGCCTCGGAATGTCTATGTGGCGGTCGCCGGCACCGACCTCTTGCGGCTGAAGTCAGGCGAGTACGTCGTCCTCGAAGACAATCTGCGCGTACCCAGCGGCGTTTCATACATGCTGACCAACCGGCGCATCATGAAGCGCACGCTGCCGCACCTCTTTCACAGCTACGGAGTGCGCCCCATCGAGAACTACACGCAGGCCCTGTTAAGCACACTGCGTTCGCTGGCTCCCGAAGGACGGCCCGAACCGGTGATCGTTCTGCTCACGCCGGGCGTGTACAACTCCGCATACTTCGAGCACACCTATCTTGCGCGCCAGATGGGCATTGAGCTTGTCGAGGGCCGCGACCTGGTTATTCACGACAACGTGGTCTACATGCGGACAACAGGCGGACTGAAGCGCGTGGATGTGATCTACCGGCGCGTCGATGACGACTTCATCGACCCGCTCGCTTTCCGTACAGATTCGATTCTCGGCGCGGCCGGCTTGTTCAATGCTTACCGTTCAGGAAATGTCACGCTGGCCAACGCCTTCGGCACCGGCGTCGCCGACGACAAAGCGCTCTACGCCTACGTCCCTGCGATCATCCGCTACTATCTCGGGGAAGAGCCGATCATCAACAACGTCGAGACCTACCTGATGACCGAGCGCTCTCAGCGGCAGCACACGCTTCAGAATCTCCAGAATCTTGTGGTCAAGGCAGTTGGTGAGTCCGGGGGCTACGGTATGCTCATCGGGCCGCATAGCAGCGAGGAGGACCGTGAGGAGTTCCGCAGACGGATCGAAGCGAATCCACGAAACTACATCGCGCAACCTACCCTCGATTTCTCCCGCTCGCCCTGTCTGCTTGAAGACGGCACCATCGAGCCGCGCCACGTCGACCTGCGGCCCTACATTCTCTATGGAGACAAAGTCACTATCGTGCCCGGCGGGCTTACGCGCGTCGCCCTGCGTAAAGGATCGCTGGTGGTCAATTCCTCTCAGGGCGGCGGCAGCAAAGATACCTGGGTACTCGGCTAGGACTGGGTTCAGATCCAGCCGCTCTTGATCCGTAACTGAAGGAGTTACAATTGCTTTCACGCGTTGCAGACAGCCTTTACTGGACAAGCCGCTACCTGGAGCGCGCCGAGCATACCGCCCGACTGGTCGACATCAACGTCGGCCTGATGCTGGATAAGTCTGCCATCAGCGAAGAGCGCCGCTGGCGGCGGGTTCTGGCCGCACTTGGTCATCCCCGCGACATTGAGTGGAACGACGACGTATATGCATTGGTCTACACCCTGTGCTTCAGCCCGACTCACGCCGGCTCGGTGACCTCCTGCGTCATTGCGGCGCGGGAGAATGCGCGGCAGATTCGCGAGGCGATCAGCACCGAACAGTGGCAGCGGCTGAACCGGCTCTTTCATGATGTTTCGCGCCTGCGCCCCCCTTCGCCTTCCGATACGCAGCTTTCGGAGTTCATGCCAATACTCATCGATGGCGTGCACCTGTTTCAGGGAGTCACCGATACCACGCTGAGCCACGGCGAAGGCTGGCAGTTTCTTCAGGTAGGGCGGTTCCTCGAGCGCGCCACCGCGACCGCGAAGCTGTTGGCGGTCTACCAGGATGACGTATTCGTGGACGCGACTGACGTCATCGATGCTTACGGCTATCTCGAGTGGATCGGGCTTCTGCGCACCTGTACGGCTTTCGAAGCCTACTGCAAGGTCTACACCGCCGACCTTACCTACGAGCGCATCCTCGAATTCCTGCTTCTCGATGCCGAGTTCCCGCACTCGATCCGCTATTCCATCGATCGCCTTTACCAGTCGCTCGACTCCATCCAGCAGGAATCACACGGGCAGCACGCGACGGACTTGATGCGCGTCTCCGGTAAGCTGCAGGCCTCACTGGGCTTCGCGCAGATCTGCGAAATCGTAGCGCAGGACCCGGCACGCTATTTGCGCAGAATTCTCGAGCAGTGCCGCCTTATCCACGACCTCATTTACGAGGTCTACATTCAATACTCTGTACAGACCGCGCTGGCCATGTAGCAAGGAGATCGATGCTTTTCTACTCCATTCGGCACCTGACGAAGTTCATCTACTCCAAGGCCGTAAGCGAGAGCGTGATGGAAGTGCGCATGCATCCGCGCAGCGACAGCAACCAGCGCTGCCTGACCTTCTCGCTTTCTGTCAGCCCGCGCTGCCGCGTCTTCTCCTATCGTGACCACCTCAGCAACAACGTCCACCACTTCGATATTCCCGGCCAGCACGGCCAGCTAGTCATCATTGCTGAATCCCTCGTCGAGCACCAGCCGCTCGCCGAAGTTCCGAACTTTCTGTCTCCCGATGCCTGGAGGGAGCTCGACGCCCTCGTGTCCGAAGGCGATTACTGGGAGATGCTGCTGCCCAGCGAATACGCCTGCCCAAGCACGGCTCTTGACGACCTGGCTCGCGACCTCGGGGTTGTTCGCCGCGACGATCCCATGATGCTGCTCCGCGAGCTGAACGACCGGCTCTATGACCACTTCAGTTATTCGCCGCGAACCACCCGGGTCGACTCGCCCATCGACGAGGCGCTTCGCTCGCGCCAGGGCGTCTGCCAGGACTTCGCCCACATCATGATCGCTCTGGTGCGCCAGCTGGGAATTCCGTGCCGCTACGTCAGCGGCTACCTGTATCACCGCAAGGAAGATCACGACCGGTCCATCTCGGACGCCACGCATGCCTGGGTCGAGGCCTTCCTGCCGCACCTTGGATGGGTGGGCTTCGACCCGACCAATGCATTGATTGCGCGCGACCGCCACATCCGCACCGCTCTTGGCCGCGACTACGCCGACGTTCCGCCAACCAAGGGCCTCTTCCTCGGGCGCACAGCCAGCGACCTGTATGTTGCCGTGCAGGTGACAGCTTCGGCGAAAGCTCCCGCTCTCGACCAGGAGTTGCCCATCCCCGAGGACTGGTCGATGCTGGTAGAGAAGGCGCAGGCCCCACCCCCGCCACCCGCCGAGCCGCTGTTACAGCAACTGCAGCAGGCGCAGCAGCAACAGTAGTAGCGGATCAAATATTTGCCTCGCCGTCGCCCCTCTCCATTGTGGACCCCATTAGTCGAGGGCGCTCTAAACAACCATTGCGAAAGCAAGGTCGACAGAGGCAAGATATTTCAGATTGACCGTGCGTCGTGCAATTATTTTTCTTGCTTTGAGCCTGGCAGCCGCAGCGGAGCCGCAACAAGACAACAGCAGCGGATTCTATCGGGCTGCGAGCACCGCGAAAATGGAGGCCCGTCTCCGGCAGATCTACGCCGCCAGCGACTGGAAGGCAGATCCCAACAAGCCCGCCGAGCGGACCAAATACTACCGCGATCTCCTCACGAAGCGACTCACCCCCGAGCAGGAAATCGCCGTGCGCATGGAACTCGCAAAAGAGTTTCTCCGTGCCGGCGACAGCGCGGCATCCGTCGCAGCGCTGGAACAGACCGCGCAACTCATCCGCGATAAATCACTGCACGTGCCGCCTGCCGTCGACCGCGACCTTCACAAGAGCCTCGCCATCGCCTACCTGCGATTGGGCGAGCAGGAAAACTGTCTCGAAATGCACGGGCAAAAGTCATGCATTTTTCCCATTCGCGGTTCTGGAGTGCATACGGCCACTCGCGGTGCGCAGGGCGCGGTGCGAGAGTTCAGCGCTTTGCTCAAAGTCGATCCTGGCGACGACATCTCGCGCTGGCTTCTCAACATCGCCTACATGCAGCTTGGGCAATATCCGGCGCAGGTACCCAGGCAGTGGCTGGTCCCCGAGAGCAGATTCGCATCGGAGTACGACATCGGTGAGTTTCCTGACGTTGCTCCGCTGGCCAATATGAGCATCGCCGAGCTTTCCGGAGGCATCATCGTCGACGACTTCGATGACGACGGCCTGCTCGACGTGATGCTGTCCTCATCCGGACCGCTCGATCAGATCCATTTCTTCCATAACAACGGAGACGGCACCTTCAGCGACCGCACGCGGCGGGCCGGGCTCACTGGCGAGCTTGGCGGGCTCAACATCGTCGAGACGGACTACAACAACGACGGCCATCCCGATGTGCTTGTCCTGCGCGGCGGCTGGTGGGGCAAGTTCGGCGACTATCCGATCTCCCTGCTCAGGAACAATGGCGATGGCACCTTTGACGACGTGACGGAAGCCGCTGGCCTGCTGTCAGCCCACCCCACCCAGACCGGGGCCTGGGCCGACTTCGACAACGACGGCTGGCTCGACTTGTTTGTCGGGCATGAATCCGCCCCGGATGATCCCCACCCGTCACAGCTCTTCCACAACAATCACGACGGAACCTTCATTGAGATCGGAGCGCAGAACGGGCTTAGCGACCTGGGCTTCGTAAAGGGAGTCGCCTGGGGAGATTTCAATAATGACGGGCGTCCCGACCTGTATGTGTCGGTAAGAGGCGGTGCAAACCACCTTTTCCGCAACGATGGCCCACGCGATGCCGAACATCCGCGCCCCGATCAGTGGAAGTTCACAGACGTGTCGGACCATGCTCATGTGGCCGACCCGAAATACAGCTTCGCGACATGGTTTTTCGATTACGACAACGATGGGTGGCCGGATATCTTTGTCGCCGGCTACTCCATTCATAGCGAGAACGAGGTGGGCGCATTCGAAGTAGGCCACCCGAACCACGCGGAATTGCCTCGTCTTTATCACAACAACCGAAACGGCACATTTACCGACGTGACCGCCGCGGCCCATCTCGATCGCGCCATCCTCACCATGGGAACCAACTTCGGAGATCTCGACAACGACGGCTGGCTCGACATCTACTTTGGCACCGGCGAGCCCGCGTATGAGGCCCTGTTGCCCAATCGGATGTTTCGCAATCGCGAGGGCAGAGAATTTCAGGACGTCACCACTTCCGGCGGATTTGGACATCTTCAGAAGGGCCACGGCATCGCCTTTGCCGACATCGAAAACAACGGAAACGAAGACGTACTCGAAGAGATAGGCGGCGCATTCCCCGGAGACACCTATGAGCCCGTGCTCTACCGCAACCCGGGGCACGGCAACCACTGGATCACGCTCGAACTCGAAGGCGTCCAGACTAACCGAGCCGCATTCGGAACGCGCATCGCGGTAACTTTCAGAGACCGCAACGAGCAGCGGCGTGTCTATCGCACCGTTGGATACGGATCGAGCTTCGGCGGCAATCCTCTACGTCAGCACATCGGCCTGGGCAAGGCCACTTCCATTGAAAAAATCGAGATTTTCTGGCCCGCGTCGAACACGACGCAGATCTTCTCCAACGTTCCGGTCGACACCGCTTTTCATGTGAAGGAGGGCGCGTCGAACCTGGTTCCCGTGAACTACCGAACCTTCGCGTTTCCAGTCACAAAGCCTTGATAGGTAGAGGAGGGAGGCGTTTTGGCGGTTTGGTCCGGGTGCAGACTCAGCGACCAACGAGAGCGGTGCGAGGCAAGTCCCTTACCTCGCACCAAATGGCGCCGAAGGCGCGTGTGCCTGGACGGCCAGTCCGGCGCCGAAGCGCGTGTACCCGTAGCGGTACGCTACCCGCCGATGTGCACCATGGTGCGTGACGGCTTCAGGAAGTCCGGTTCGCCGATGTGGTGACGGGCTTCTTTCTGGGCGACGGTGCGCCCGATGAATGCGGCAAGGTCGGCGTCGGTACCGCCGCGCTTCATCACGCCGTAGAGGTCGTGGTCGAACTGCGAGAAGAGGCAGGTGCGGATCTTTCCGTCGGATGTCAGCCGGATGCGGCTGCACTGCCCGCAGAAGGCCTGCGAGACTGGCGCGATGATGCCGATCTCTCCGATGGCGTCGTCGAAGGTGTAACGCACTGCCGTTTCGCTCTTGCTGTTCGGAGTCAGCCGCACGACAGGCCGGAAGCTCTCCAGCTTTTCCACCACTTCACGAATCGGGATGACCGAATTCGGTGTCCACAGGCGGTCTTCTTCGAGCGGCATGAACTCGATAAAGCGCACGATCACGCCTTCTTCGCGTGCAAATTTTGCGAAGGAGACGATCTGGTCGTCGTTGAATTCGCGCAGCAGCACGCAGTTCACCTTCACCGGATCGAGCCCCGCGCGCTGCGCCGCCCGAATGCCCCGAACCACATGTTCGAAGCTGCCCGGAACGCGAGTAATGCGCGCAAAGGTAGCGGGATCGACGGCGTCCATGCTGACCGTTATTCGCGTCAGGCCGGCGCTTTTGAGCGGTGCGGCCAGGTCTTCGAGGAGGTGGCCGTTCGTGGTGAGCGCTATATCCAGTGGCTCGCCGGTTCGGATCGATCTGAGCCTGGCCAGCTCCCCGACGAGGTCAACGAGGCCCTTGCGCAGCAGCGGCTCGCCGCCGGTGAGGCGTACTTTCTCAATGCCCAACCCGACGAAGACCCGCACCATCTGCAGGTAATCCGCCATCGGCAGCTCGGAGTACTGCGCCCCCTCATTGCCTGTCCGGCAATAAACGCAGCGATAGTTGCAGCGATCGGTGATCGAGACACGCAGGTCCGTGATAGCGCGGTTGTAGCGGTCGGTGAGGACCGGCGGCGCGGCAACGCGATCTTCTTCTATTGCGTCCGATGTGCCCGGCAAGAGCGACGTGCCCGATGGAAGCGACATGATCTGATAACTACTGTAATTGGATGCGTGGATGCCTCGCCAGTTTCAGCTAACTCACTATGCCCTCGGAGGCTGTGGCGTCGCTCTCGCCTGCGCAGGTGGACGCACCTGGCTGTAAAACCGCCGGTTGCAGATCAGGCAGCGGTACGGCCTTCTCCGGAAAAGCAAATTGGGCAGATCGATCGTGCGGAAATGCGACCTGCGGAGCTGCTTCTCTTCATGGCACGTCGGGCAGATGAGATGAGGGTCCGGCATGGGAATGATGTCCGTGAGGTGTTTACTACGGAATGAAGTTGGGGTCGCTGAACGTACTCTCTCACGGATTACCTTCGTGTGCAAGCGTCACATAACTGCACACAAGGCGACTGGATTCCTCACATCCCGTCGTAGTTCGGACCACCGCCGCCCTCGGGAGGCACCCAGTTGATGATCTGGTAGGGATCCATGATGTCGCACGTCTTGCAGTGAACGCAGTTAGCGAAATTGATGTGCAACTGCTTCTGTCCGTCGCCCTCCTCGACCATCTCGTACACCGCCGCCGGGCAGAAATACTGGCAGGGATTGCCGTACTCCTTCACGCACTTCGTACTGCAGATGTTCAGGTCCTCAACCACCAGGTGCACCGGTTGATCGTCGTCGTGGCGCGTTCCCGAGTGATACACGTCGGTCAGCCGGTCGAAGGTTAGCTTTCCATTGCCCTTCGCATTCCCCAGAAAATGCCGGCGCGAACCGTAGAAGGTCAGTGAGTCGACCTCCCGCATATGCGTGTAACCGGCCTGGTTTTTGTAATCCGGCCCGAGGTTGCCGCCGCGTAGCAGTTGCTGGATACCGGCGCGGATCACGCCCTCGGTCAGCCCGTGTTCGAATCCCTGATGGAAGTTGCGGACCGGATATAGCTCATCGGCGATCCAGCTTTTATCGACGGCAGCCTTGTACTCGCTCAGCGTGTCGGCTGAGCTGTCGCCGGAGAGCAGGGCATCAAACGCCGTTTCCGCAGCGAGCATGCCGCTCTTGATCGCCAGATGAATTCCTTTAAGCCGCTGCGAATTCAAAAAGCTCGCCGAGTCGCCCAGCATCATCCAACCGTTGCCGTAGATGCGCGGCATCGTCAGCCATCCGCCGTAGGGCAGCGTCTTCGCGCCATAGCGGATCATCTTGCCGCCTTCCAGAATCCGCCGCGCAAACGGATGCAGCTTGAAATCCTGAAAGACATGGTGCGGATCGGTCCGCGGGTCTTCGTAGTCGAGCCCTGTCACGTAGCCGACCGAGATCAGCGTGTCGGATATCCCGTAAATCCACGCCCCGCCGTACTCCTTCGTCGTCAGGGGGTAGCCGAGCGTGTAGATCACCTCACCTTTTGCCACGCGCCCCGCCGGGATCTCCCACAGCTCCTTGATTCCCAGGCCGTAGGTCTGCGCGTGATCCGGGTCTTCGAGATTCAGGTGGTTGATCAGCTGCTTTGCGCAGTTGCCCCGCGTGCCCTCGGCAAGGATCGTGATCTTCGCCCGCAGATCGTATCCCGGTTCGAAGTTGGCCTTCGGCTGCCCCTGCTTGTCTACGCCTTTGTCGTCTGTCTGGACGCCAACCACACGCGCGGTCTCAACGTCGCTGTTCGCGTCCTCAAACAATAGCTCCGATCCTGCAAAGCCTGTAAACACCGTGATGCCGGCGTCCTCGACCTTCTGCCCGAGCCACTTGGTGAACCTATTCAGCGAGATGACGTAGTTACCGTGATCCCTTAGCGGCGGCGGAACGATAGGGAACTTCCGCGCCTTGTCCTTTTTTAGAAAATAGACCGACTCCTTCGTCACCTCGGCATCGATCGGCGCTTCGCTCTCGAACCCCGGCAGCAGCTCCTTCATTGAGCGCGGGTCCAGCAGCGCTCCCGACAAACAGTGCTGGCCAACCTCACGCGCCTTCTCGAGGACATAGATGTTGTCCTTCGTCAGCTTCGAGTCGGGATGGTTTGCTTTGTGCTCGTCAATCAGCTGCGAAAGCCGCAGTGCACATGCCATTCCCGCCGGCCCTCCGCCGATGATGACCACATCGGCCTCCATCTGCGGTCGGTCGATTCCTTCAATGGGTTTGCGAAAAGTGATCATAGGCGACTGGCCATAATACAGGGCACATAGCGTATCCTGCAGAATTCAGAGCCTGGACCACGAGAAAACGAGCACAGCAATCGCCGCCCAACAGACAAACGCGAAGATTTGGGTCACTCGATAGCTGCGAGCTAAAGAATCCTCTGGAAAGTTTCGACGCCATTCTGCCCAGAATCTCCACCGCTTCATAGGGGTCCAGAAGCCGATAGTGCCGATGTATTCATTTTCTGCAGATAATCTCTGATTCAGCTTCTCGACCATCTCGCTGAAAAGGAATTGACCACGCAAGACGGAGACAACGAAGGCAAGGAAGAGAATCACGCCGAGGCCAAGGGCAGCGTCTCGTATCGTCAATATTCGGCCTTCCTCAATTCAATGGGTTTGCGAAAAGTGATCATAGGCGACTGACCATAGTACATGGTTGAGGCAACGGTTCAGGAAGCCTCGATCGATGCTCAGGCCCATCCCGCTAAATCATTCCTCACAATTCTGGGATGCCATCTTGCTCTGATCAAGAAAATCGATTTAGTCTGGCATTCTCGGATTAAGGACGAGGACATGAGACCGATACCGAAGATAATGCTCCGCCTCGCAATCTGTCTGGCGACGCTCGCAGCAATCAACGCCGCAGCTCAGGGCGCCGCGGTTGAAGGGAACTGGGTGGGTTCCTGGGCCGCCTCGCAGCAAATCCCCGAACCGCGGAATGCGCTTGCTCCCGACGATCTTCGTAACGCTACCTTGAGACAGATTGTGCATTTGTCAATCGGGGGATCGACCCTTCGTGTCCACCTGTCGAATGCTTTTGGAACCACGCCACTGCACTTCACCGCAGTCCATATTGCAAAACCAGTGTCGGCTGCATCACCTAAGATCGATCCCGCCTCCGACAAGGCTCTTACCTTCTCTGGCAGCCCCGACGTGATCGTCCCCGCCGGTGCCGAATACATCTCTGATCCGATTGACTACCCCGTGGCGCCACTCTCCGACCTGGCCATCTCTCTCTATCTTGAGACGCCCCCGGAGCAGCAGACCGGCCACCCCGGCTCGCGCGCCACCTCGTATCTGGTTCACGGCAATCTCGTGTCCGCCCCCGATCTTGCCGACGCGAAGAAGGTGGACCACTGGTATCTCGTCTCCGGAGTGGACGTCACTCAACCCTCCGGCGCAGCCGCCATCGTCGCCCTCGGAGACTCCACCACCGATGGGCATGGCGCAACCACCAACGGAAATGACCGCTGGACCGACGTGCTTGCTCAACGGCTTCAGGCCAATCCCGCCACGCGCACCCGAGGCGTCCTGAATCAGGGCATCGGTGGAAACCACCTCCTTATAGATGGCCTGGGACCGAACGCACTGGCGCGGTTTGATCGCGACGTGCTCGCGCAGCCCGGCGTCCGCTATCTGATCGTGTTCGAGGGCGTCAACGATCTGGGAGGCCTTACCCGCACCGGCCAAGTCAGTCCGGCAGAGCACAGCGCGCTCGTCCGTCGCATCCTGGCTGCGTACGAGCAGATCATCGTGCGCGCACATACCCACGGCATCAGAGTGATCGGCGCAACCATCACCCCCTACACAGGATCGGACTACTATCATCCGGGACCGGCGAACGAGAGCGACCGCCAGGCGATCAATCAATGGATTCGCGCCCCCGGGCACTTCGATGCCGTCGTCGATTTCGACCAGGTGACGCGCGATCCCGCCCACCCCGACCGCTTTCTGCCGGCCTTCGACTGTGGAGACCACCTGCACCCATCGCCCGCCGGCTATCACGCAATGGCCGATGCCATTCCGCTGTCATTCGTTACGCAGTAGTCGGATCGAGAGCTGAGACGTGAAGAGCCCCTATTTCGGAAGCTCTCCGCCGGTCTGCTCGCGCATCATGTACTCGGCATACCACGCGGGCCAGTTCTCATCGCGCTGTCCGGTGCGTTTCTCATGCTCGCCGTGGGCGGCCTCCGCACGCCGAAGCGCGCTCGCCAGGTCGTTCACCGACGCGAAGGTGGTTGCCGCGGAATCGATACGGCCGGGCAGCCGCGTTGTGATCTCCTGGAACAGCCAGCCGTTGCCGTCCGGATCGCTGAACGAGGCGAAGGAACGATAGGAACGATGTTCGGGATCCGGACCGTTGACCCTGCGTCGCCCAAACAGGTAGGGCTGGTCCGTACCTGTGTAGACGCCATCGCTGTGGAATACCTCGCTGACCTCGACACCACGCCCGAGCAGCTCCGCGCGGGCGGCCGCAATGTCGGACACGATCAGGTACAGTCCCTGGGCGGATCCCGGTGCCGCCGCTGTGACATTCTTGCCGAAGATAACCGAGCACCCCGAGCCGGGCGGCGTCAACTGGACCACCCGAAAATCATCCTCGTGGGCGAAGTCTGCGTCGAGCCTCCACCCCAGCTTCGTGTAGAACTCCTTCGCGCGGTCTACGTCGGAGACTGGGATGACGACTATTTCGAGCTTCGTGTCGACCCTCGCAGCTTCAGTGGCCATGTTCTTTCCTCCTGTGCGTTCACCCGGGATCGGCGGTTGATCCCGGGCGTCTCGCCGCCGTCACTACAGACGCTGGCGGTTGGTGTGGCGATTCATGGAAATTTAGTGGAACAGTGACAGGTCAATCGCATCGCCCATCGCCTTGTATCCTGCATCTCCCGGATGAAGGTGATCGCCGGAATCATAAGCCGGCAGAAAACTGCCTGGATTCGCCGGGTCCTGCGTGATCTTGTCGAAATCAATCACACCATCGAAGATGCCGCTCGTCCTGATCCATTGGTTGTAGGCTTGCCGAACCTCTTCGCCCTGCGGCGATGAGTAGCCGGTGGGCAGATATGGAGTGAGCGTCGCACCGAACACCTTGATGCCGTGCTGGTGCGCGCGCGTCACCAGTTGCGTGAGGCCGAAGATCAGGTCGTCGGCGGTGATGTTGTCGCCCGGCTCGTGCGGATTCTTCAGGCGGCCAATGTCGTTGATGCCTTCGAGGATAATCAGGTATTTCACGCCGCTCTGCGCGATCACATCACGGTCGAATCGCGCCAGCGCGCTCGGGCCGTACCCATCGTGCAGCACGCGGTTTCCCCCAATGCCCTCGTTCAATACGCCGAGGTCTGCGGTCTTCTTGTCGGCCTGTAGACGGGCAGCCAGCACGTCGGGCCAGCGGCGGTTGGCATCGCGCGTAGCGTGAGCGCCATCGGTGATCGAGTCGCCGAAGGTAGCGATAGCCGCGGCCTTCCCATCGGTCTTTACGTCGATGCCTTTCACAAAACACCAGGCGTAGATTGGATTGGACTTGTCTGCCGTCGCAGCGGCTGTACCATCGCCTTGTAGAACGTAGTTGGTCGAATCACCGAAGGTGTGGCAGGTCGTGTTGCGAATGCGCTGCTCGGGCACGTAAACGCTCACCGCCAGATCCGACATCGGAGCAGCCTGCATCGTTACCGGATCGCTCAGCACAAACGCTCCTGCCGGAATCTCAACCGTCGGCTTCCCGTTGAATGTGAGCGCGTGGTCCGTATTTGTCTGGATTGACCCGCCGCCTGCGCTGACTGCAATGTGCGCCGCGCCTACCGTGAGCGGCTCAGTCCCGAACTCGTTTGTCAATTGCACCCTGACAGCCGATCCGCCAATGCTCGTGTGCACAATGTTGCGATAAGTCGTGTTCGCCGGCCCGGGCTGACCCTCGTTCACCACCGAGCCCACAGGCGAAGCCGCCCAGGTTCCTACCCAGTTAGCACCTGGCCCCTGGGCGAGAGCTGCAAAGCCACCAAACGTCACGAAGGCAAAGACAAGAAATCCCCGTCGCATTTATTCCTCAACTCAAAAATGGATTTTCTGTTCGGAACGAGTGTATGACGATCCCGCGGCTCATGCACGTTCGCAGACACGCCCGCCCTGGCAGAGCGAAACACTCAGGTCGGTTCCGATTTCATGAACGATGATGACAAGCGCGCGCTGATCGAATTTCTGAAAACCTTCTGAGATGATCCATTTCTTGCGACGCGTCGTCGGCCGGACGAGGGCATCTCTCCATAACAAATCGTGCCGGGTGATTACCGGATTTCGTGACTCGCGGTGCCGCTAGCTTCTTTGCGGCTATCGATTTTATTATCGGGAATAACAATCGCCACCCAGGGCGTGTCCTTGGATGTGATCTTGGCGTGCCATACTACTTCGCCCGTTTTTCCCGGGAAAAGGTCTATTGTTTGTTTGTCTGCCTCTGCGAACTCAAGGTTATCAGCGCGCATTGAGAACATATGCTGTCCGCTTCCGAGAGCGCCGACTCGTACAACGAGACGGTCCGGGCCCTCTGCCTCAGTACTCACCTTGAAATCGACTGCTTTGTTGTACCGAAGGTCCATCCCGTAGACGCCACCGGAAAGTACGGTGAGAGTCATATGTATCGCACCTTGGTTTATGGCGTAGTTTCCTTGCGGCAAGAGAAGACGAAATGCGCCATTCACCGGGGTCACTACTTTGATGAGGGGCGTGTGAGTATCCCGAAATGCGACTGGATTCCGATTGTCCCCATCTGTCACGCCGCGAACCACGGCAGACCCGTTGAGATCCTCCATCAACCATATCCACTCCCCAACCGGCTGCGTCCACACTTCCTTGTATGTCCAACAGATCTGCGTTGGCCAATACGGCGCGTCATTGCTGCTCTTTGTTTCGACGCCTACGGGAAGAGCGCCTACCATTTCGCCGGAGCGAACGCTGTAAAGCGGGGTCCAATCGTACCCTTCGCCGTACATAATGCTTGCAGAAAACGGATTGCGCCCAACGAACCATTGCGCCTGCTTCTCCGCCAAGTCATTCGCACCGAGGTCGTTGCGGATGTGTGCGGCTACAGAAAGAGCTTTCGCCTCAGACAGAAGGACGCTGGAGTTGCCGCGAAAGTTAAACCAGACCGGAAACCTGCGAAGATAATAGCCTCTACCCAAGGGCACTCCGTTACGGACCTGCTCAAGATACGAATCACGGTCGGCTGCTCTCAGAGGTCTCCACTTTTCGGTCTCTGGAATCAAATGCACTTCATTTTCGCTGTAGATCGCGGCGGGAAGCACGTCGTAGGGTGCATCGAGAGCAGCGGTTGCCTGCTGATAGTACTTAGAGTGGAGCACGATTGCCGAATACCATTTGATCCAGTTCGGGTCATTGGGAAATACTTCACACAGACGGGCAAGAGCGACGATTGGCTGCTCTTCCTCTCCGATATGGAACCGGTGAAAGAGGCTTGTTCGTTTGGGGCCGGAATAGAAGTAGCCGGTCAGGGGAATGGTCCATGGCTGGACCTTGCGTTCCTGCGACCGCAGAATAAGACCTCCGAGAGACATCGCCTTGTCGGCATACACTCGATCACCGGTTGCCTCAAATAGCTCGACGGAGGCAATCGCGCCAAAAGAAATGCGTTCGAGTTCGTCCTGCGCACCGTAGACCTCTGCCGGAGGCGGCGCAGTCTTCAGGCCTTCAACAGCGTATTTCCAGTCGTCTCTCGCCGTTGCCAGACTGCGGTTCGCAAGTTGCGGATCGCTCTCTTTCAATACGTGGGAGGCGAGCGCTTCAACCGCCGCCACTCTGAAGTTCCATTCCGGATCGTTCACCGCTTGACCAAAACGATCGTCCGCGTCACCCATGATTCCATTGGTCCAGTAGCTAATTAGCTGTCCAGTGCTGCGATAACCGTCTCCAAAACTGGTCTTTAGAATCCAGGCGAGTCCCCACTTCGCCTCCCCAAGCAATCTGTTTCGAAGCTCAGGGTCTTCTCCTTGCTGCTGCAAACGGTCAACATAGGAGAACAAAGCATGTGCCATGCCTGTAACGTTTCCTGTAGCCGTTAGATCGCCCGCGTCGTGGTATCCGCCGTTAACGATGATGCGCTTATTACCGTGGGTGGTGTAATCGTCCTGATGACAAACTCCGTGAATTCCCGGAATCACGGTTCCACAGCGCTCGCTGTACATAAAGTTCAGTGCCTTCCAGACGCTGCTCCTCCAGGCACCGTCACCTACAACAAACGGGCGGGTAAGTTCGTTGCCGGCACGAAGTCGATAAGTTCCTGTCTTTGCGAGTGAGGAAAAATCCAGCACCTGATACGTGCCGAGGCTGGTTTTCTTTTCTTCAACGGGTTTGGTGAGGACCACTTTGCCCGTGTTTTGATCGATAACGGAAAATTCGCGCGCAGCGAGATCGCTGGCGATCGCAGATTTTGAGGAGCCGAGAGTGTATCCACTGTGACTGAAAGCGATCTCACCGGAGGCCACATCCCATCCCTCAACATGGTCGGGAACTACAGTCTGCAGCTCCAACTTATCGATGTACAAGATCGTATGGTCGCCCGGGTCGGGAAACATCTTTGGCAGACTGTATGCGAAATCAAGCGCCGTGACCTTATCGCGATCAAGCGGCGCAATCTCCCATACCAAGTGGGTCCAAGCATGGTTCTTTAGAAGAAGCGATTCGTCGCGACCTTCGTTGTACTGATCCGGCAGAATGTGTTTGCCTTCGTTATGAAGCGTCAGAGAAGCGGCAAGAGCCGGGGCGCCAGCCACATCCGCATAGACCCATAAAGAGATGCGATTGTATTTCCTCCAATCCTCGGAAGGAAATTAATTGGTATGGTCCGCCGCCTCTTCCCTTGGGGGTATAAGAGGTGCGACAGGAGGCGGTCCATGGAACTCGACACGATTGGCATCGATCTGGGCAAGACAGTCTTTCACCTGGTTGGTCTGAACCG
>Ga0335073_10000103_pt1 | contig 95461 bp, 91 predicted proteins | sample Lox_Sample_22_FD_207093 | JGI IMG/M metagenome (GOLD analysis project Ga0335073, IMG submission 207093) | Soil microbial communities from Loxahatchee National Wildlife Refuge, Florida, United States - Lox_Sample_2.2 | ecosystem: Environmental > Terrestrial > Soil > Wetlands | place: USA...
GACGCTGGCCCGGCATCGCAAGACGACATTCATTGCCTGCCACTTCGCGAATCTTGATTACGATTTGGCGCGGTTGGGCGAGGTGCTGGAACGAAATCCAAATCTGTATGCCGATATTTCCGCGCGTTACGCGGAGACCGCGCCGATCCCGCGTTTTACGGCGCAGTTCTATGGGAAATACGCCGACCGGCTGCTTTACGGCACCGACATGGGTTTCGACCAGGCGATGTATCGAATCACGTTCAGAATTCTGGAATCGATGGATGAGCACTTTTATGAGATCGAGCAGTTCTCTTATCACTGGAGTCTGAATGGGATTGGGCTGAGTGATGCGATTCTGAAGCAGGTGTATCAGGGGAACGCTGAGAAGCTGCTGGGCGGGCGGCAAAGGCGTTAACCACCAGGGGCAGTGAGGTTCACGAAGGGAAACCTTCAATCAATCGACAATCGAAATTCAACAGCCTACAATTTCGGCATGGGAAGTTTGGGGCAGCCGACTCCGGACATTGAAGAACGCGAATCGAGCCGTTTGATCATCATGATCGCGGTCACGGCCGTGATCGGAGTGATGGTCGCGATCGCATTTCTGCTGCGCGAACCGCCGAAGGCCGCTAGAACAGTCTCGCCTTACGCGGCCAGTCTGAAAATTGGCGACCTCAAGATGAGCGCGGCGGAAAATTTCATCGGCGCAACGGTGACATATCTCGACGGTTCGATCACCAATTCCGGGGACAAGATCGTGAGCCATGCAGTGGTTGAGGTTGTGTTCAAGGATGACATCGGGCAACTGGCGCAGCGAGAAGAATTGCCATTGCGGCTACTCAAGACGAGCGGGGCGTATCCGGAGGCCGTGGATCTGAGCGTTTTGCCTCTGGCTGCGGGGCAGACGCAGCGGTTTCGACTCACCTTTGACAGCATCTCGGCGCAGTGGAACCGGCAGTATCCGGAGGTGCGAGTGACGGATGTGACGGTGAAATAGGACTTCTTGCTGGGGGCGGAATTCGCGACGAGCGTGAGTCGTGAATTGGTCAGTCCTGCGGGTTTCGCTTCAGCTCCCACGCACGAAGATACGCCTCAATCTCTGTCCTGCCTTCGTGCTTCGCCCAGTCGGCGGGCGTGGCTTGCCAGAGGACATCTTTCAAATCGAGTCTGGCCCCTCGCGCCACCAGAAGGCGCACGAGTTCGTCATAACCGCCCCCGGCAGCCTGGTGCAGCGGCGTCCCATGGGAATGGCCGCCGACCGGGTTGTAACGGCTCGGATCTTCGCCGGCATCGAGCAACAATCGAACGATCTCGACATGACCGTATTGTGATGCGAGTGCGAGTGCGAGATGACGATCGGCGCTGGCGGCCGAGGGAAGCAGGCGGCAGAAATCGTCAATCCGGCCGAGAGCGGCTGCGACCGGCAAATCGATCGGAGCGCCGCGAGTAATCAAGTGGTTGAGCGCTTCCATCTCGCCATGCAAGGCCGAGGCGCGGATAGCGCTGTTCGGGTCCGCTCCGTAATCGCAAAGCAGATCGATGAGCGGGATCTGCAGGCGACATACACGCGGCACACTGCCAGTAGAAACGAGCATCAAGGTTTCGTTCAGTGCCGATCGTTCCACGCCGGCATCCAGAATCACCCGGGCTACCTCAACGATGTTGCCGGGCAGAGCGCCATGGCGAACGGGATTTTCCGCCACGAATTCCAGCAGCGTCGGATTCCGAAAGTAGTTTCCGCCCTCGAACCCGATGTGTTGGTGCGCGAGACTCGGATGCCGCTTCAGGTGGGCCCGCAAACCCTCGGCGTCGCCAGTATCGAGTAGCTCGACAGCGCGCCGGAATTCAGTGTTTTCAATGCGCTCATGATGAGGCAGATTGAGCCGATCTGCGAGCGTGGGTTGCTCAATATGCCTCTTCAGCCTGGCCCAGCTCGGAAAGCCAGACTCGCGAGCGATGGCCAGTTGCGCGTCGCTGAGGCGTAGTGGCGTGTCGAAGATGCTGGTGTCGGTGGCTGCGCTGAAACGCGGATGAAATTCCCTGAGACGCTGGGCGATTCGTGGATCGCGGGCAAGGTGACCTTTGAGGAGATCTTTCGCCTGGTATTTCAGATGAGTGAGGTTCGGATTCGACGGGAGGGATTTTACCGGCATGGGCGAACTTCCTTTCGTATGCCCAGGTCCGCATTTTTGGGGCAGAAAGTTAGTTCGTTGAGTCGAATTGTGAAGACCAGGTGGACTTCTGTCCTTTCCGCGGACCGGAAGCGCCCTTGTGCGCTGCGAGGAATCTTACCATGACCGTCGAATCGGTGATCGACAATCGTCCGCTACAATGACGGCATGGCGGAAACGAAGCCATTTCGGCTGACGGAGTCGGTGAAAGCGGCGGGTTGAGCGAGCAAGCTGAGTCCGGCGGCGCTGGACACGGTGCTTGGGAAATTAGCCCGGCAACACGACCCTAATGTTCTGGTCGGCTTTGATCATGCCGACGACGCCGGAGTGTATCTGATCGCGCCGGAGCAAGCGCTGGTGCAAACGGTGGATTTCTTCACGCCGATTGTGGACGATCCGTATACGTTTGGTCAGATCGCGGCGACCAACTCGCTGAGCGATGTTTATGCGATGGGCGGAAAGCCGCTGACGTCGCTCGCGCTCGTGTGCTTTCCGGACAAGGCGGATCTGGAAATTCTGGAGCGGATTCTCGCGGGCGGATTATCGAAGATGATTGAGGCCGGATGTACGGTGATCGGAGGGCATAGCATTCGGGATGAAGAAACGAAGTTTGGATATTCGGTGACCGGAGTCATTCATCCGAACAAAGTCTTGGCGAATAAGGGCGCGAGACCCGGCGACTGGCTGCTGTTCACCAAGTCGCTGGGGACGGGCGTGATTTCGACTGCGATCAAGAAAGGCAAAGCGGAGCCAGCGTGGATCGATGCGGCTGTGAGTTCGATGACGACTTTGAATAAACGCGCGGCTGAAGTGATTGTCGCAGGAGAGTTTCGCGTGAACGCGATGACGGACGTGACCGGGTTTGGATTGATTGGGCATGCGCGCGAGATGGTGCTGGCTTCGGATGTGGCAATCTCCATTGATTCAGGGAAGGTCCCAAGGCTCGAGGGTGCGCTCGAATGTATTCGCGCCGGGTATGTGCCGGGAGGACTGAAGAACAACCGCGATTTTGCAGAGTGCTTGGTGGAGTATGAGGGCGGGGTTGCAGACGATGTGCGGGCTTTGTTGTTTGATCCGCAGACCGCGGGAGGCCTGCTGATTTCGGCAGCCAACGAAGACGCCGCCCGGCTGATGCACGCGCTCGGCGCTGCCGGAGTTCCCGTTTCCCGGATCGGTGAAGTGTCGGAGCGCAACAAGCCGCTGATTCGGGTGAAGGGCTGATCCGTAGCTGCGAGCTAGGCAACCGTATTTTTTCCGCTGGTCCGGATGAGTTCCCAGATGCGGGCCAGGTGGTGATCGTCATGCTCGGCCACAAAGTATAGGTGATCAACCAACCGCATCGGCGTTCTCATGCGCGGATGAAGCAGCGTGTGGGCGAAACGGGCGGGATCGAGTTCTTCGGCGCGACGTAGCAACTCCACTCTGGCCTTGCGAAAGTCGGCGAGAATCTGAGTGAGTGGCTTTGCATTGTGATTGGCCTGGGTGGTGCCGCGGTTGGTCAGGTCTGCGACCGTAAGCTCGGAACCGCCTTTCGCGAAATCGTTCACCCGAGCGGTCCACAGCCGCTCAAGGTCGAGCAGATGTCCGGCGTGCTCCTGTGCCGACCACTTTCCCGAGTCTTTGCGGATCAGCGTTTCGCTTGCATGGTCGCGGACCATCTCTTCGAAACGTGCTGGAGTACCGCGCAACCGCGCGGCCACGTTCGGATAAACTTCCACGGGAAACGAGAAATCAAACTTCCGTTCAAACCACAAGGGCACCTGGCTCATGGATTTTCCTCCACGCGTGACTCGATCTGCGCCAATCGACAAGTAAAGATGCCGCAGAAACGCCGAGAGATTCACTGCTTCTTAGGGTGACCGTCATCACTGACAAACGGTCGTTGGTGAGGTAGGAAACTAACGCCGATCTCTTCGAACGAGCACCTCTTCCGATCGCGTCGGATTGCCAGCTACCCGCCGGGGGAGCGTTCTCTGTCCGAAAAAGTCTTTTTGTCTCTCCAATGTCAGTAAAGCGAGGAGGTTTCTATGTTGCGTTTTAGCAGTATCCTGGCCCTGCTGCTAGCGAGCTTAACGCTATGGGGATGCGGGGGCGGTGGGAAAGCAACGATCGTGCAGATCACCAACAAGATCAGCACCCTGCCGGCTGGGCAAACCTATGTCTTCACGGCCAATGTGGAGCATACCCAGAAGATGGGGGTCACGCTGTCTTTGACGGGGGCCGGTACCCTGGTCCTAACCGGCACAACCGCAACGTATCTAGCTCCGCCAGCCCCACCAACGCCGAATTCTGTGACGGTCACGGTGACGGCAGCGAACGGTTCGGGAGTCTCGGATTCCGACACGTTCACGATTACCGCAGCCGCCGGGCCTGTCGTCAGCATCTCGCCAACGCAGCCAACCGTTTCGGTATCGGCAGGCACGCCAGTCACACTGAACATCGCAGTGACAGAGGACGAACCGGGTGATGTTCTGACCACTAGCGTCGGCAGTTCGTCGAACTGCGGCGGAGACACCTGCGGTTCATTTGGCGCGATTTCTGGTACCGCGGGGAGTGGCGTCTACACAGTTCAGTTCTTTCCGCCAAGCTCGGTGACCGCGTCCACGATGCAGACGATCAACGTCACCTCAACCATGTCAAATTCCACAATGGGGACGGCGTTTGTGACCATCAATCCCTAGAAGGCTGGACCATCGACCTCACGCTGCCCCGGCCGGGCGCGGTTTCGCAGGGGTAGGCACGATGCTGATGGAGCCAACGGTCTTACCTGGAGGTTGCGCGACTCCGTAGTTACACCAGGCCGTACCTCATACCGCCCCAATCCCCCGGGGGCGATCAGCACGAATACCGAGTCTTCGAAAATCACGAAGATTGGGGCAGCCCCCTACTGAATCAGCGTGCCGCCGTTGCCTCCGTTGGGCTCTTCTTCTGGCGCGATAACCACGGCTGCTGCGACGCGGTCTCCCGGCTCCATGTGAAGGAGGCGGACACCCTGGGCGTTGCGGCCGGATTCGCGGATGGTCGTCGAGTCCATGCGAATAATTTTTCCGTAGTGGCTGATCAGCATAACTTCGGAAGACTCATCCACCTGAGCAATGGCGACGACTTTGCCGACACGCTCGGTGGTCTTCACGTTGATGACGCCCTTGCCGCCGCGATTGGTGAGACGGTATTCGTCGGCGGGAGTGCGCTTGCCGAATCCGTTTTCAGTGACGGAGAGAATCAGATCACCTTTGACGGCTGCGTCGATGGCTTCGGGCTCAGCTTCGCCTTCGGGCTTTTCCTGGGGAGGCGCTGGAGCGTCAGCTTTGGTGGTAGTCGCCATTCCGACAACATAGTCACCCTTTTCCAGGTCGATGCCCCAGACGCCGTAAGCGCCGCGACCCATGGGGCGAACGTGGGTCTCGTCGAAACGGACGGCCATGCCTTCGTGGGAGGCGAGGAAGACGATCTGGTTGCCGTCAGTGATGCGCGCCGCAACGAGCTCGTCTCCCTGCTCGATGCCGATGGCATTGATGCCATTGGAGCGGACGTGCATGAACTCGCGGACCTCAGACTTTTTGACCAGGCCATTGCGCGTGGCGAAGAAGACGTATTTGTTCTCTTCTTCGAGATTGCGGACGGCGACCATGGTCCGCACGGTTTCGCCGGGTTGCAGGCCGACGAGGTTACCGATGTGCTTGCCACGTCCGGCGGCACTGACGTCGGGAATTTCGTAGACCTTCAGCCAATAGACGCGGCCGGTGTTGGTGAAGATCAGGATGTAAGCGTGGGTCGAAGCGATGAAGAGATGCTCGACGAAGTCTTCGTCGCGAGTCTTCATGCCGGTGCGGCCAGTGCCGCCGCGGCGCTGCATGCGGTAGGTGGAGATGGGCGTGCGCTTCATGTAGCCGGAGTGGCTGACGGTGACGGCCACCTGCTCATCGGCGATGAGATCTTCGAGGACGATCTCTGCGGCTTCGTCTTCGATGCGAGTGCGGCGGTCGTCTCCGTATAACTTCTTAACCTCCTCTAACTCTTTCACGATGACGGAGCGCAGTTTTTTCTCGGAGCCGAGAATGGATTCGTATTCGGCGATGTTGTCGCGAACCTCTTTTAACTCGTTGGCAATTTCATCGATAGAGAGCTTCGTGAGGCGATGCAGTTGCAGTTCGAGGATGGCATCGGCCTGCCTGGCGGTGAAGGGTTTTTCTGGATCGAGCTTAGGAGCGCGGCCCGTGGTGTTGATGTCGATCTTCTTGCCGCCAAAGTAGAGCACCAGGTTTTCGCGAGCGTCAGCGCGGTTGGCGCTGCCGCGAATGATAGTGATGACGTTGTCGAGATGATCGAGAGCGGTGAGATAGCCTTCGAGGATGTGCTCGCGGTCTTTGGCCTTCTGCAGCAGGTAGGCGGTGCGGCGGCGCACGACATCGACGCGGTGCTCGATGAAGTACTTGATGGTTTGGATCAGTCCCATTTCACGGGGCTGTCCGTTAACCACGGCGAGCAGGATCATGGAGAAGCTTTCCTGCATCTGCGTGTGCTTGAAGAGCTGGTTAAGAACGATCTGAGGTTCAGCACCGCGCTTCAATTCGACAACGATGCGCATGCCATCGCGATCGCTTTCGTCGCGGACGTCAGAAATGTCTTCAATGTCTTTGTCGTTGACGAGCTGTGCGATGCGCTTGATAAGAACGGCCTTGTTCACCTGATAAGGAATTTCGGTGACGATGATGGCCTGGCGGTCTTTGGTGATGTTTTCGATGGCGGCGTTGGCGCGCATCATGAAGCGGCCGCGGCCGGTGCGATAAGCTTCGAAGATTCCGGAGCGGCCGTGAATGATGCCGGCGGTCGGGAAATCGGGGCCGAGGACGAATTTTAGAATCTCGGCGAGCTGGGCGCTGGGGTTGTTGACCAGCGTGATGGTCGCGTCGACGATCTCGGTCAGATTGTGCGGGGGAATCTTCGTGGCCATGCCGACGGCGATACCGTCGGAGCCGTTGACGAGAAGATTGGGAATGCGCGCAGGGAGGACGTCAGGTTCAACCTCACTGCCGTCATAGTTGTCATGGAAATCGACGGTTTCTTTGTCGAGATCTTCGAGCAGCGGAGTCGCAACCTGCGCCAGCTTCGCTTCGGTGTACCGGTCGGCGGCGGGAGGATCTCCGTCGACAGAGCCAAAATTGCCCTGGCCGAAGATCAGCGGGTAGCGCATCGACCAATCCTGCGCGAGGCGGACGAGAGCGTCGTAGACAGCGAGGTTGCCGTGAGGGTGGTACTTGCCCATGACTTCGCCGACGATACGGGCGCATTTGCGGGTGGCGCGATTGGGCTGAAGTCCCATCTGCTGCATGGTGTAGAGAATGCGGCGATGGACGGGCTTCAATCCGTCGCGAACGTCGGGCAGCGCGCGGCCAATGATCACCGACATCGAGTAATCGAGATAAGACCGGCGCATCTCCTCTTCAATGTTGACTGGTTGAATGTTCAACGCGCCGGGACCGTCGCCGCCCGGAGGAGGAGTGAGGGGAAGTTCAGGGTTTTGATCGTCAGCCATAGGTTCGCTCTTAGCCTTCGCTGCTAGCTTCCAGCCAAACAGGTTTGGACTTCGAAATTATACACTTTCCTGTTGCGTCGTTGGCCCGTAACTGGTTGTATTTACAGGATGTTATGTGCCCTGGGAACTGTTGTCATTATATCACGGCCAGGGCCGTGGGAGAGTAACTTCGAAAGCCCCAGTTCTCGCCGAAGAAGCGGGAAAACGGGGCGTCCGGTTCCAGGGTGGGAAATCCGCAGAAATAGAAAGGGATTTCGGTTGGGCGTCACTGATCTCACACGTCGGCGGCTGCTAGTCTGCGCGAAATATGAAGCGGATTCCCTCGCTGGATGGATTGCGGGCCATTTCGATTTCGCTGGTTCTGGCGGGGCACTGGGCGGAGCTGCGGTATCACGCGGACGTGGCGGGAGCATTTGCGAATCTCGGAGTGAGAATTTTCTTCATCATTTCCGGGTATCTGATTACGACGTTGTTGTTGAAAGAATACGAAAAGACTTCGACGATCCGGCTGCGCGAATTTTATGTGCGGAGGGCGTATCGGATTCTTCCGGCGGCGATGGTTTTCATGCTGCCGGTGTTTCTGATTTTCTGGCGGGAGCTGCGTTGGTATCACATAGCGGCGGCAGGGTTGTATCTGGCGAATTTCGACTATGCACATCCGTGGTTTCTCGGGCACTTGTGGTCGCTGAGCGTGGAAGAGCAGTTTTATTTCCTGTGGCCAAGCGTGCTGAAGAAGTGGCATCGGCACCGGATGCGCATCTTGGTGGCAGTGATTGCGGTTGCCCCACTGTATCGAGTGGCGTGTCATTTTCTAGGGCTTCACGGGCGGGCGGATGAGACGTTTCCAGCCGTCGCCGACGTTCTGGCTATGGGTTGCCTGTTGGCGATCTTCGCGGCGAAGCTGCCGAAGATCAAGCCACTCTGGGCTTTGGGAATGATCGTGCCGGTAGTTTTTGTCCCCGTGTATGCGGGCGCGTTGCGATTTCACATCACAGTGCTCTTGCTCTTCGTTTTGTGGCCGGTGATGCATGTTTCGATCGCGGGGCTTTTGCTGCATGCGGTGCAGACTCCGTACTGGATGCTCAATGCCAGGCCGGTTGTATGGCTGGGGAAAATCAGCTACAGCCTTTATTTGTGGCAGCAGCTGTTTCTGTATGGCCGGCATTCCCGGCCATGGTATTTCGTCTTCTTCGCGCTCGCCCTGGCCAGTGCGTCGTACTACTTCGTGGAGCAACCGATGTTGCGATTGCGCGAGAGGCAATTGAGATCGAGGAAGTTGGAAAGCGTGCTTGCACCAGCGGCTTAATCAGGGCGATTGATTCTAGGGACCGACGATCACTTCGTTGGGCGAGGCTGGGACGCGGAATCGCACGCCGCGGGAATCGTTGAAGGCAACGGTTTCTGACAGATTCAGCGACGATAGTTTGATTTCTTTGTTCCAGGCCCCCTCGGTGTAATAGTTGGCGCAGGCATATAAGACGCCGTCGGCAATGGTGTAGTCGGAGACTTCCTCGCGACGGCCATCGCGAAAAACGAGAACTACTGGGGGCGCGTTCCGGGGCGTGATCGGCTGCTGTGCTAAACGGGAGGTCGCGAGCTCACCGCCGGCGCCTGCTTCCGGATCAATCGTCAGCGCGTCTGAAAGGGCTTCACCATTCACGCGAACATAGCGATCTCCGCGCAATTCAATCATGAGCGGTTGAACCGATGCCGCGGGCTGAGCGGGAGCGGAATCCGCGGCTGCCGGGGCCTGCAGGATGATGACCGGTGGTTGCGAGGCGACTGGATAACCCGAGCTGTAGAACGCGTCGGTGTAGAGCGGGTCGGAAAAAAGGGCGAGCGAATCGAGGAGCGAACCGGGGAAACGGCCCCGGTTGAAACGCGCATTCGCTCCAAAACCGGGCCCTGAAACGAAGCGGCTGGCGGCCGGAGTCGCCCGTGGCAGAGCGAAGTGCGGAGAAGAAAAGGCACGTTGCGCGCTCATCGACGGCGCGCAAACCGCGAGCACAGTGATGAAGGCGAGCTTGCGCATGATCAGTTTGCCTGCGAAGGCGGCGGCAGCTGGAAGGTGACACCGCGATCGTCGTTCTGCTTGCTGGTTGCCTCGAGGTCCAGATCGGCGAGCGCGACTCGACGGGGATGACCCGGCGTCAGATCAAATAGTGTCGCGCCAACGATGGCGTAGTTCCCAACCTCCATCGTATGGCCGTCTTTAAAGACGAGCAGCGTCGGTTCCCGAGGAGGTTCGGAAACGGGGGAGTCGGCGACCGCGTACTGCGCAGCGTGGGGTTGCGGAACGTTCTGTACGGGCGGAACATAAGAATCTGCGCCCGATCCGCGGCGATCGAAGACCGTAGGACCTCCCTGGTAATCGTCGTCATCGGCGTTCGCGTCGGAATTGTTATCGGTCGCATCGTTGTCGGAAGCGTAAGGAACAGGCACGGCGTACCATACCGGACCATATTCTCCGTTCGCGTGATGGTGGTGATGCTCACCATCAGAATTGCCGCGTGCGCCAGGATTGCCGGAGGGATTGCCCGAGAAAGAGACGCGTGAATTGGGAACGAAGCCGCTCGGGCCGAGCGAATTGACGAGCGGAACGGTGCCGGTCGGTGGATGCACGGAACCCGTCACGCCAGAAAACCCGCCCGTGGCGGAGTGGCCGCCGGCAGAGGATCCAGCTGACGCGGAAGCGCCGCTGAATTGCGCCTGGCTGCTCGCGACGAAAAAGACAGGGATCACAAGCAGGCCAAAAAGCGCGACCGAAGCGGGAATCGAAGAACGCACGGGGAGATGATACTCCATTGGGAAACTCATGGCGCACCTCAAATCAGAACGCGTGCATTCAATTAGATTGCGCGGGAAGGGTCGCGGATGCCCACAATGGGGGGTGGAAGGGGCCAGACTGTCAAGTTATGTCATTGAAAACAGTATGGATTCTGGACAGAGGGGGCGGACTATAATTCTGTTTGCCGGGCTTTTCAGGACTTCAAGAATGGGATCTGCTCTTCGATTTGCAATGCTGGCGCTGGTGTTGGTGATTGTGGCGATGGTGTCGGCGGTAACGGCTATGCGATTTGCAATCCACGGGCAAGAGGTTGCAGTGCCAGCCCTGGTCGGCTTGGCACCGGCGGAGGCGGAGCGCACGGCTGCGAGCCTCGGCCTACAGATCTCGATTGAGCGGCAGTACTACAGCCCACAGATTCCTGAGGGAAGAATCGTGTCGCAGCTTCCTTTACCTGGAGTCAAGGTAAGGCGTGGCTGGCAGGTGCGGGTGGCGCAGAGTCTAGGGCCGACACGGGTTGCAATTCCCGACGTGACGGGACAGAGCGAGCATGCAGCGGATTTGAATATCCGGCGGCGCGGGCTGGACGTGGCTTCGATAGCGGAAGTGGAAACGCCGGGAATACCCGCGGATCAGGTGTTGGCACAGAATCCTACGGAGAATGCGACTCAGGTGGCCGCGCCAAAGATCAGTTTGTTGGTGACCGCAGCGCCGGAGGCGCAGGCATTTGTGATGCCGAGCTTCGTTGGACAACCGCTGGGCAGCGTCAGCCGCATTTTGCAGGATGCGGGATTCAGGCTGGGGAACGTCAGCGTGGCACCTGCGCCAGCCGAAGCACCAGCAGACGCTGCGGGAGCCGCGGCGACGGTGGCTGAGCAAGCGGGTCCAACTTCGCCTGCGCCAGCGCCGGCTCAACCATCACCGGCGAGCATCATTGTGTCGCAGGTTCCGGCTGCGGGGCAGAAAGTGGTTGCAGGAACAGCGGTGAGCATTGAGGTTCGGTAGGAACCGATCTTCAGGCGCGGATTTTGCGTGGATCGCCGCGGATTCACCACGGCAATAATTCTCAACTTTTTCTCTCCAGCACTGCGGCAAAGAAGCCGTCGCACGGGTGAATGCCTGGAATCGTGCGAAGATATGGGCCGCGTGTAAGAGAGGATGGGTCGGGCCAGGTCAGTTCTCCGGCGGCTTTCATTCGCTCAAGTTCGGAGCGGCAATCCAGCACAAGGAAGGAATTCTCGTCGCCCAGCACGCGCGTGATTACATCTTCGTTCTCTTCCTTCTCAAGCGAACAAGTTGAATAGATCAAGTGTCCGCGGGGTGCGACATGAGCGAGCGCGGAGCGGAGGATTGCGATCTGACGAGCCTGCAGGTCCGTGAGATCGGCAGAGGTGAGCCGCCACTTGATTTCGGGATTGCGTGCCAGCGTACCTGTGCCGGAGCAGGGAACGTCGGCGAGAACGCGGTCGAACGAGCGGGAGACCGGGAGCTGCCGCGCGTCGGCGACGAGCATTTCGATCCTTCCGGCTGAGTTTTCCTGGTGCCGTAGCAATAACTCTTGCAAGAGTCGTGCGCGGTGCGCGTGAAGTTCCACGGCCGTTATCGTTGCGTCCGGGTTCCGGTCTGCGATGGCGAGCGTCTTACCACCAGGTGCGGCGCAACAATCGAGGATTCTGGATCCGTGCCCGACGAGGGCGGCGACGAGCTGGGAAGCCTCATCCTGAATAATAAGGTCGCCCGTGCGGAAGGCTTCGGTCTGAGTGACGTCTCCTGACTGCACGCGGCGAGCGGATGCGAGTAGGCCACCGGCGACGAGAGTGATTTCTTCCTGACTGATTTGCTCCGCGTTTGTAGCGCGCAGCCGGACAGCTGTTGTGGGAACAGATTGATTGTGCTTGCAGATTGCGTGGGCGTTCGGAAGTCCATATTGGGTTGCCCATCGCTCGACGAGCCAGTGGGGATGCGCGAGGGAGCTGGTTATCGCTTTAACTGATGCGGCATCCTCTTGGGATGTTGAGGTCGGCGAGGCAGTGGTCGACAGTTTGCGTAGAACGGCATTCACGAACGCCGCCGCGGAGCGCTTGCGAGATCGCTTCACCAATTCGACGCTTTCGTGAATGGCGGCACGCGGCGGGACGCGATGAAGCCAGCGAAGCTGATAAAGAGCCAGACGGAGTGCGACCAGGATTTCAAGGTCGAGTCTGGTTAACGGTTGGGAAGAAGCGATGGCGATCTCGTCGTCGAGCCGCGAACGCCAGCGGAGGACTCCCATCACTAATTCGGTCGCCAGCGAGTGATCGAGTGTGGAAAGCCGGGCATACGTCGCGGAATGGAGTAAGTCGGAGGCGTAGGAGGATTCACGCTCGACGCGGAGCAGAATATCGAATGCGGCGGCACGGGCGCGCGAGACAGGCATCGCGTTCCGATTGTAGGCGGGAATGATGGAACAGACCAAGGAGACGGCAGAGTTAGCCCAGCTTCTCACCTGGTCGCGGCCGGTAGCCGTGGACGAAATCGCGAGCGGACGTGCGCTTCTTTCCTTCGAGCTGAAGCTCAAGCAAGTCGAGGGAGGTATTTTTGGCGCAGCCAAGCATTAGGCGATCGCCGACGGTCCGGAGTTCGCCAGGGACAGATGATTCGGCGGCAGGGCGCGCTTTCAGAATCTGCAGGTTCTTGCCGCGAAACTTCGTATAAGCGCCAGGCCAGGGTTGAAAGCCGCGAATTCGGTTGAAGATTTCCGCGGCCGACCGAGAAAAGTCGATGAGGCCGTCTTCCTTCTTGAGGATCGGAGCCAGAGTCGCTTGCGAATTGTCTTGCGCGTGTGGCTGAACGGAGCCAGCTTGCAGGCCACGCAACGTCTCAACCACGAGATCCGCCCCGATCGAGGCCAGGCGCGGAGCTAGGGTCTCGGCGGTGTCGTCAGATGCGATCGGGAGATCTTTCTGCTGCAGAATGCCGCCGGTATCGAGGCCGGCATCGATGCGCATTGTGGTGACACCGGTGACCGTCTCGCCATTGGCCACGGCCCATTGAATCGGGGCAGCGCCGCGGTACTTCGGAAGAAGCGAAGCATGCAGATTGATGTTGCCGAGTGGAGGAAGATCGAGCATCCATTGAGGAATGAGGCGGCCATAGCCAACGACGATGATGGCGTCCGGCTTCAGAGACGAAAGTTGATTGCGGAACTCGTCGTTGGTCTTGATCTTGTCCGGTTGAAGGATGGGAAGGTTCAGGCTGAGTGCGCATTTCTTTACCGACGAAGCCACGAGCTCAAGGCCGCGTCCCTTGGGACGGTCGGGTTGAGTGACGACGAGATGGACGCGGAAGCCTTCGGCGACGAGCTTCTGCAGCGTGGGTACGGCGAAAGGCGGTGTGCCGCAGAAGACGAGATTCGGAGACTGAGTCATTGAGCGATTGGGTCATGGAGCGATTGAATTTCACATTACCGATGACTCAATCGCACAATCACCCGATGACTCAATTTCTACCATTCTCCGGCTTTTACCAGCTTGCGGATCTTGCGTTTCATCAGGTCGCGCTTGAGGGCGCTGAGATGGCTGATATAGAGCTTGCCATTCAAGTGATCGGTTTCGTGCAAGAGAGCGCGGGCCAACAGTTCCTCCCCTGTTTTTTCGAAGATTTTTCCGCGGAGATCCTGCGCACGTACGGTGACTTTGTTGGGGCGAGTTACATTTTCGCGGAAATCGGGGATGCTGAGGCAGCCTTCACTTTGCGTGTGCTTGCCTTCGGCATGAAGGATTTCGGGGTTAATGAGGACGAGTTTGGCCTTCGGGTCCTCCTTGAAGGTAACGTCGATGACGGCAATCCGGCGCCCAATGCCGATTTGCGGAGCGGCGAGGCCGACGCCGTGCGCAGCGTACATCGACTCAAACATGTCATCGATGAGCCTTTGCAACTCTTCATCGAAAACCGTCACCGTTTCCGCGGGTTTTTCGAGAACCGGATTGCCGAATTTCACGATGGGATAAATCATCAGTAATTCTTCAGTTGCTGGCAGTAGCCCTGGAAATTTCTTAGGGTTTCGGTCATGGAATCGCCGCCGAGTTTTTCCAGCGCACAGCGAGCGAGAGTGAGCGCGACCATCGCTTCGGCAGCCACTCCGGCGGCGGGAACGACACAAACGTCGGAACGCTCGTAGGCGGCCTTGACGGGTTCGCGGGTGGCGAAGTCGACGGACTGCAAAGGACGGCGGAGAGTGGAGATCGGCTTCAGATATCCGCGGACGCGAATCTCTTCACCGTTAGAAACGCCGCCCTCGATGCCTCCGGCGTTGTTGCGGGTGCGGGAAAAAGCGGTGAACCCAGATGCAGCCGCATAGCCAATTTCATCGTGAACAGCGGAACCAGGCGCAAAAGCTGCGGCGACGCCCGCGCCGATTTCAACGGCCTTCACCGCTTGCAGTGACATGACAGCGGCGGCAAGCATAGCGTCGAGACGCTCGTCCCACTGCGCGTACGTGCCGAGCCCGGGGGGAACCTGGTGCGCGACGACTTCGAAAACTCCGCCGAGCGAATCGCCAGTTTTCAAGACCTTGTCGACTTCTTCTTTCATGCGCTGTTCCGCGTCGGAATCGGCGCAGTTGAGGAGGACTTCTTCGCGATCATGAAGTGTGCGAATGCGTTCCCACGGAATCTGATCCGCGACCGTCACACTGCCCGTGGTGACGACGTGACTGAGAACTTCAATGCCAAGCTCACGCAGGAATAGTTTAGTGATCGCGCCGAGTGCGACGCGGGCAGCCGACTCTCGGGCGGAGGCACGTTCGAGGACGTAGCGGGCTTCCGGGAAGTTGTACTTCAAGGCTCCGGCAAGATCGGCGTGTCCGGGCCGAGGCGAGGAGACGCGCTTGTGCTTGGCGGGATCACCCTCGCTGACAGGAAGTGATTCCTGCCAGTTCTTCCAGTCTCTGTTGTCGAGTTGAACGGAGATGGGAGATCCAATAGTCGAGCCGTGGCGAACCCCGGACAGGATATGGGCGGTGTCGCGCTCGATCTTCATGCGGCCACCGCGGCCGTAACCCTGCTGGCGACGCCAAAGCTCGCGGTCGAGGAAGGACTGATCGATTTTCAATCCAGCGGGCATACCGGAGAGAAAAGCGACCAGAGCTTCGCCATGGGATTCGCCCGCGGTGAAATAGCGCAGCATAAACGGTCGATTGTACCTGATGCGAGGCGGAATCGGGGCGAGGTGCGCGGAAGCAGGGAGGTTCCGAAATAGATGCGAAAAGCGGGGAACGGGCAATTTTTACAAGCGGTTCGGCCGCGACAGAGGGTACAATGGGGGAGCATTTTTTCGCCCTTCCGTCCGGGTTTCAATAGAACCTGCGCCGCTAGCAAGATCTCTCTGGCCAATTAATTCGAGAAACTTCATGCGGCTGCGGGCAGTTCCGAGGAGAAGAAATGTTCGGCAGTAAGAAAATTCATTGTCTGCTGGCGCACGATCACGTTCTGTTGCGCCAGGGATTACGACGCTTGCTCGAAGATGAACCCGACATGGATGTGGTCGCCGAGGCAGGAAATGCTGCCGAGGCACTGCAGGAGGTGGGCGAACAGCGTCCGGATGCCGTCATCATCGATGCTCACATTTTCGAGTGCCCGGCGGATCAAGCCGAGCAGCTGATTCTGCAACAGTCCCCACAAAGCAAGGTGCTGTTTCTGACCATGCAAGAAGGGTACGAGTCGTTGCAGGAGCCGCTGGCGGACGGGGCCAGTTGCGCGGTCCGGCAGACCTCTGCCGAGGAACTGGTGGAGATGGTCAGGAACGCGTGTGATGGCGAGCGATCCATCTTGCGCACCATGCCGCCGAGAAGAGAATGGCCGGAGGAAGAACTGCTTCCGCGAAAGCGGGTTTTGACATCGCGGGAGCGAGAGGTCCTGAAACTGCTGGCCGAGGGAAAGACGGTACGCACGGCGGCAGACGTTCTGGGTCTGAGCGTCAAAACGGTGGATGCGCACAAATTCAATCTGATGCGGAAGCTGGGGATTCATAACAAGGCCGAGCTGGTAATGTGGGCGATTCAGAAGAAAGTCGTGAAGCTGCCGGTGAATTTCTAGTTCTATGGAGAGGTTCCTGCAGGACATTTGTTTCGGAATCCGGTCGCTTCTGAAGTCGCCCCGGTTCACGATCGCAACAGTGTTGACGCTGGCGCTGGGGATTGGCGCCAACGCGGCGATGTTCAGCGTGATTCACTCCGTCCTGCTGAAATCCTGGCCAGTTCACGATTCCAGCCGTCTGATGGTTGTCTCGCAACGTCAGGCAGGTGGAAACAACAATCTCTTCTCCACGCAGGATTTTCTCGATTGGAAGCAGCAAGGTGGTCTGTTGGCCGGAATGGCAGCGCATGTTTCCTGGGAGTTCAACCTGAGCGGAGTCGGAACTCAGGCCGAGCGCGTAGCCGGCGGCGAGGTTTCGTCGGACTGGCTGCCCTGCCTGGGTGTAGAACCGATGCTCGGTCGGTACTTTTCCACGCAGGAAGATGTAGCCGGAGCTGGAAATTTCGTCGTTCTCAGCTCTGCGTTGTGGAAGGCCCGCTATTTCGCAAACCCCGAGATCGTAGGCCAATCCATTCAGCTTGAAGGGAACCCCTACACAGTTGTGGGCGTCATGCCAGCCGGATTCAGTGGCTTTGATGGCAAGGAATTGTTGTGGACACCGCTGCAACTTCGTGCCGGCAGCGGGCCCGGCGCATCTCCGAATCTTCACTGGCTGAGTGGCCTAGTCCGCCTGCCGGACGGAGTCAGCCTTCGGCAGGCCCGCAACGAAGTGGATGCCGTCGCAGCTCGCCTGCATCGGCGGGATCCAAGTGGGAATATGGGCTTTGGCGTTTACCTGCAAACGGTCAATGACGCATTCACGGGGAATGTGCGACCGGCAATGCTCATGCTGATGGGCTGCGTCAGTTTCGTACTGTTGATCGCCTGTGCCAATGTAGCCAATCTGCTGCTGGCTCGCGGAGCGATTCGGCGGCGTGAAATGGCTATCCGTACGGCGCTTGGCGCCGCGCCGCTTCGCATCATTCGTCAATTGCTGACGGAGAGTGTGCTGCTGGCGGGAGCCGGTGGAACTATCGGGATCGCGATCGCCTTTGTCCTGCTGCGCGGAGTGCTTGCCATCCATACTCCCGCAGTTCCCCGCATCGAAGAAACCGGTATTGATGGACCGGTCCTCGCATACACGCTGCTGGTTTCAGTGGTGGTAGGAGTTCTGTTCGGATTGGCGCCTGCGATTGAGGCCACACGAGTGGACGTCAATGACGGGCTAGGGGAGCGCGGCAGTTCCACCAACCGTGGCTTTCGCCGTCACCGCTCCGCTCTCGTCGTCACGGAAACCGTGCTTGCGTGCATGTTGCTGATTGGGACAGGACTGGCGTTGAAGACCCTGTGGTCTCTCAAAAACACAAAGCTCGGTTTTGTCCCTGAAAGTGTTCTCACCTTCCGCATAGCTGCGCCTTCACAATTAAGCGGTACGCGGATTTCAGATTTCTACCGCGATGTTGCGGAACGAGTGCGCGCTATCCCAGGTGTGGAATCGGCCGCGATTGCCCGCGATTTCCCCCTTGGGGGCACAGACCCTTCGATGCCGGTCGATACGGAAGGAAAAACACGTGTTCCGGTGCAGGGAGAGATTGTGACTCGTTACCGGGCTATCGGGGAAGATTATTTCAGCACCCTCGAAATAGCGGTGCTTCAGGGACGCACGTTCGACGAGCACGACACGGCAGGTTCTTCGCTGGTCGCCATCGTGAGCGAAAGTCTTGCCCGCAAATACTGGCCGGGTGAAAGTGCGGTCGGCAAGCGAATCAAACCCAGGGTCACAGGCAGCTCATGGTGCGTCGTGGTTGGAGTCGTAGCCGACGTTCGTCACTGGGGTGCGGATGTCGTCACGGAACCGACTGCTTATTACCCTTACACCCAGGTTCCTGAAAGTATGCGCTCGCTGGTTGAGGCGAACATGGGCATTGCGGTCCGCAGTCATCTGAAACAGAGAGATCTTGTCCATTCCATCAGTGCGTCAGTGGCGGATGTCAGCTCACAAGTTCCGGTGTACGAGACCAGGACGATGGAGTCAATGGTGGCAGACTCCGATTCTCTGCGCAATTTCGATTTCCTGCTTCTCGCAGGGTTTTCTTTTCTAGCATTGGCCCTGGCGGCGGTCGGGGTGTATGCCGTCATGGCCTATTCTGTTTCGCGGCGAACCCGTGAGATCGGAGTTCGCATCGCGCTCGGTGCGAGTTCACGCGATGTCCTGCAGCTTATCCTTGGGCAAGGCGCAAGGCTGGGAGTTGCCGGATCGGTGATCGGTGTCGCCGTGGCGTATTTTCTGCGGAAGATTATGGCCAGCTTTTTGTATGGACTGAGCGCCAACGATCCTTTCATCCTGTGTCTTGTTCCTTGCATTATGATGCTAGTCATCTTATTCGCGTGCTGGCTGCCGGCCCGCAGAGCCACAAAGGTAGACCCGACGGTGGCCCTGCGTTACGAATGATTTGCAATTAATTGTTCGAAACCAGGCGTTGAAGAAGCCGGCAATCCTTAAACGCGGTCGGCGGCATTGGCGAGTTCTGCGAGGCTCGATACAGTCAGGTCGGGCTTGGCTTCGGCAGCCTTGACGGCGCCTAAGCCGGCGCGGGCCGAGGGGCGGTTCACCCAAACAGTCGCAAGACCGAGAGCCTGAGCGGGGATGACGTCGTGATAGACGCTTTGTCCGACGTGCAGAACGCGGTGCGCCGGAGCTTTGATGCGACCCAGAGCCAGCTCAAAAAGTTTCAGCGAAGGTTTATAGGCCTGGGCTTGTTGTGCGGTGACGACATTATCGAAGTCGACCGCAAGGTGCGGGCGAGTTGCGGCGAACAGATCGTCGTCTACATTGGAAAGAATGGCGAGTCGAAAGCGGGACTTGAGCTGGCGTAGCGCTGCGACTGTGTCGGGCCATGGCTTCCAGGTGGGCAGAGAGTCGGGCAGGGAGCGCGCCTCGTCGTCAGTCGGGGTGAATCCACACTCTGTGCCAAACCGGCGAACCACCGAGCTGAGGACGTCGCGGTACGGGCGAAAAGCGCCAGATTCGGAACGTTCCTCGAAATCACCGTAAAGCTTGAGCAGAGTTGCGTCCTCCATCGTCTTCCCGTGAGTCGAGAGTATGCGATGAAGCACGGCGAGGATGCCGGCTTCCCAGTCGATCAGAGTGCCATAACAGTCGAAGGTGAGGATTTCGAAGCGGTTGAAGTCAAGCATGATCAAACCTTGGGCGGCGGTTGTCGACTTCAATGCCGCGTTTCAAACCCGGGCAAGATAGGAGCTTGGTCAGCCACTTCGGCCGGAGATTCGTCGGAATCGCGATCGCCGCCATTCGCGGGTGCGGGATTTTCCGGAGAAGGTTTTTTCGGAGCCAGAAATTTGTCGGTGTTCAGCAGGGGCCGGCCGAGGGAGGCATTGTAGCTGGTCCAAGGGCTATCGAGTGAGGCTTCGCGTTCAAAGTGAGCGCGCATGGCCTCCATTTTGGAATCGAGATCGTCAAGATAATGGAGCATGAGCGCCTCGGGAAACATGGGCAGCTTGGGCGATCCGAAGTCGTACTGGCCGTGATGGCTGATGATGAGATGCTCGACCAGCGTTTTGAGCTCGTCGGGAAAACCAGGCACGAGCGCCAGCTTGGCCTGCAACATTTCCAGTTCGATGATCATGTGGCCGAGAAGCTGGCCCTTCGAGGTGTAGGAAAACGAGCGGTTGTAGGTGAGCTCGTGAATCTTACCGATGTCGTGCAGGAAGGCGCCGGTGAGAAGAAGGTCGCGATTAATCTGCGGATAATTCGTGCACATCAGGTCGCAGGAGCGAAACAAGGAAACGACGTGGTCGAGCAGTCCGCCGATGTAAGCATGATGCAACGTCTTGGCTGCGGGCGCGTTGCGATAGGCGGCCGCGATTTCGGGATCGGCCATAAAGGTCTCAAGCAGGGATTTGAGATAAGGATTCCTGAGAGTCGCAACAAAGCCGGCAAGGGACTGCCAGAGTTCGTCGATGTTTTTCGTAGTTTTTGGAAGATAGTCGGCGAAATCTATTTCGGATTCACCGAGCTTGCGCAGCTTGTGGATGGTGAGCTGGAAACGCTGCTTGTACTTGTTGATGAGACCTTTAACCTTAAGGAAATCATCCTGCTCGAAGGCGTCAAGGACGTCTTCGACGTTGTCCCACATTTTGGCTTCGAGCTGGCCGCTGCGGTCGCCGAGCGTGAGGGCGAGATAGGGTTCGCCAGTTTTCTTGGGCTTGATCTGCTTGCCTACGACGACAAAGCTTGAAGTGATGACCTTGTTTTCGTGGCGCAGGCAATCGCAGATGTAGAAGTCCTTCATGGAATAGGTTGTCTGAGTACAAACACTCCGTCGGCGAAGGTCAGAGTACGCCCAGCTTCTTCTTTTTCTTCTTGCCGAGCTTCTTGGCGTCGGATTCCTTGGCCGTGGCGGTTTCGACGGGCTTCGTCTCGTTGGGACTGGCGGCAGTGTCAACGTAACCCGATTTTACGTCGAGATAAGCCTCTTCGCGCAATTTAGTCAGGTAGGCGCGGAGTGCCGGCTGCAGCTTCTCGTAGTAGAGCCGGTTTTCAATTTGTGGAAGAGCATCTTTAAAACTAGGAATGCCGGCCATCTGATGCTCGTCGACCTTCAGGATGACATAGCCCTGCTTGGTGCGGATCACATCGGTGATGTCGCCCGCTTTCATGGCGAAGGTCTTGTCTTCCAGCTCTTTTGCGAGTTGCCCGCGCTTGAAAATGCCAAGCGCCCCCCCATCGGCTGCGGAAGGACCGTCAGAATATTTCTTGGCGATGTCTTCGAAGGCGGCGCCGTCGTGAATCTGTTTCAGTAGATCCTTGGCTTTGGCTTCGGCGATGCTGAGAGCTGCAGCGTCGGCCCCCTTACGGGCAGCTTCGTCGAGAGCTGCCTGCTCACTGGGTGAAGACTGAACGTTGGTCGCGGTGGGAGCGGGCAGCGTTTTCGGTGCAACCAGGATTTCACTCAGGCGGATGGCTTCTGATTGCTCCATCTCGCTCTTATGCTCGTCGTAAAACTTCTGCTCTTCCTCTTTGCTGATAGGGATATGCCCGCCGACTTCCTGGCCAATCACTTTTTGAGTGATGATCTGATTGCGCTTGTTCTGCTTGAAATCTTCCCAGGAGATGCCTTGCTTTACGGCCTCTTTCTCGAGATCTTCGAGGGAATCGAGCTTCATGTCCTTGCGCATCTGGTCGAGCTCTTTAATCAGATCGGTATCGCCGGTGATGCCAAGATCTTTTCCCTTATCCAGGAGGAGCTGTTGGTCGATGAGATCGCGGAGGATGTCTTTTTCACGATCGGCATAGATCTTGTCAGCGTTCACGGGATCCTGTTGTTTGGCCTCATCCTTCAACTGATCTTTGCTGCGCAGGTATTCCGAGCGGGTAATGATCTGGTTGTTGACGCGGGCTATGATCTCTTCGACGACGGTTTGTCCGGCCACGAAGGCGGGCAAACATGCAAAAGCAACGAGAAGCAGCGAAAGTCTCTTCATAGCATTTGTTGGGCCGCCACGCTTCCTGGGCTTGCGGTCAAAAGGTGGGATCAGGCCGATGAAATATTTTACTCCTTTGGACGGAGGTGCGCGGGTTGAATCCGTTGATTTTCAGGCTTGGGATGCGAAAAGCGGGGGGCCTGAGAAGTCATGCGGTCCGCACGATCGCCAGGGCGGTCATGTCGTCGCAAAGCGGAACTTTGGCGCTGAATCGGTCGACTGTGTTCAAGATTGAGACACACAGGGCCTGCGCACCACTGGGAGGAGCAGCCTGAAGAAGCTCTTTAACCCGCTCAAGGCCAAATTCTTCATCAGACCGATTGTGCAGGCTGCCGCACTCGATCACCCCACGAGAGACGAGGAGCAAAGAAGCGCCTGTCCCCAGACCGATCGTCGGAGCGTTACCGGTGGCGTGAGAAAACAGTCCGAGGGGTAAACCGGTGGAGGAGAGTTCGGTGGTACCGCTGCTGTCGCGGAGCAGTCCCGGAGTGTGCCCGGCATTGGAATAGCAGAGGGTGCCGAACTTCTCGTGGTAGCAGCCGATGAAAGCCGGACAAGAGTGAACGCCCTTGGAGGTTTCGATGAGGCTGCGATTGATGCGAAGGCTTAGCTCGGTCATGGCATCGGATTCGTTGATATCGGGCCCTGAGAAGAGCTGAGCGCCGAAGTTGCGAAAAATTTCCTGGGCGTCGATCAGGAGACCACGAGTTTCCTCGCGGCGTCCAGCAACGTCGAGGAGACCGAAAAGAATGCGTTCCGGGCTAACGCGAACCGAGTCATAGAAGTCTCCGGCGATGCGCTTGCCGGCGAAAACGGCCGCGATCTCCGCACCTTCAATCTTCGGAAACACGGTCGGGACTGGCTCTACCGTGGGTGGAGGCGCGGGGCTGCGGGAACGGAACAGGGAGCGCATACGCGGCAAGCTCACCGCGAAGCTAGCACAGGATTGAGCGGCGAGCAAATGGGAGAGTTCAGCTTAAGGTCGCGACTACTCCCCGTAGCGGTCAGCGAGATACCTTGCCAGATCGGACTCAAACTGGCCGTAGTCGGAATGAATTGTGGCGCGCAGAGCGGCTTCGGTCGAACTGCCCTGGCCGATGCGCTGCAGGATGCGCTGGATATCGCTCATGCCGTATGCGTCGTTGATGTACGACACGGCCGCCAGGGATTCGGCATAGGCGATGTAAGCTTGGGCGCCGGAGAATTGCAAGAAACTTCCTTCGAGTGCGTTGAGCGGAATATTGCGCTGCGCCTTGAAGAGCAGAGACAGTTGGTGGCCGTCACCGCCCAGGCTCTTAGGCTCTAGGAACTGGGCGATGCCTTCATGCAGCCAGGGCGGACAGCGACCGCCGGAAAGCTGTGTAATAAAAGAGTGAGCCAATTCATGCTTCAAAACATGGGCGAGCTCGGGCGTCATGGAACTGAGGCCGCTCACCGGGATGCGGAGCTTACCGTCGTTGATCGCTCCCGACCACGTTGGCGCGCGCGTGACATCGAAGAAGGCCTGCTCAGTATAGAGAGTTACGACGATGTTGTCGTGAGGAGGGTTGCCGAGGTCGCGGACGAGATCGTCGTAGTCAGATTCGAGGGTTGCCAGAATTTGCGCCCGGAATGCCTCTGACGTCTGTTTGCCCTCGTAGTGCAAAACGAAGTGATTGCTTTCTCCCTGGGAGAAGTCAGTCTCGACAGTTTCCTCGCGCTGAGCCTTCGAGAGCAGCTGTTGTACAGCCGGATCGGGCCGCAACTCGACAGAGCGCTTCCAGGAGACGACGGCATCCTTGGTGTGATCGGAGGCGAACTGGGCGTAGCCGAGGATGGTATAGGAGTCAGGCGACTGCGGAGCGAAGCGGACGGCATTCTGCGCATACGGCAGAGCCTCATTGGCGTTCCCGCTGCGGACGAGTAAAGCTGCGTAATAAATGAGGATTGTAGAGTTGTCGGGTTGGAAGCGAAGGGCGCTTTCGAAATAAGTACGGGCCTGGGCGATGTTGCCGTGTTCGAACTCAAATTTCCCAGCGATAAAGTCGGCAGTTGCGCTCAACTCAGGGTTGCCTTTGCGCTCCAGATTGGCGAGCACATCGGGATCGACTTTGCCTTCCTGGATGACCTTGGCGACGAGGTCGCCTTCGTTTGCAAGGGCGTCGGGTGGAGTGAAAGTAGGAAGCTCGGCGACCTTTGCCGCAGTAGCCGGGGAATGTGCGGGCATACCCCCAGCCTCGACATGATCTACCGAAGACTTCGGAATGGCGTAGGAGTCATCGCCGATGTCGTATTCGTAGTGAGCACCGTTTTCTCGCACGTGATCGGCGGCGATGGTGCGGCCGTTTTTCAGGTAGATCGTGTCGGCGAAGGTGCTGAGGAGCGCGAGCGTACAGAACGAGACCAGCAGTATAAAGAGGATAGTGACACGTAGACGCATTCAGGCGCATTCTAGCAACGGGGGACGGTCAAACCACGTGACGAAGGTGCTATTCACAGGATTGGGCCTGAGGTTTGCGACCTCGGTCTTGGTGGGAGTTTGTTGCCTGTCGTCAGCCCATGCCGCCGAAGGCGCAGCGACGGATAAGCCGGCGGAGACGCTCTACCTACAACTCGGGCAGGTTGGACTTGATCCGGGGCGGGTATATCACGTGAGGGATCAGTCACTCGATCGATCGTCTGTCCACATCACTCTGGAAGACGGCTCAATCGGCTTTACGCAGGACGTGATGGGGAGAATTACGGGGGCCTTTTTTGAGGGGGACGGCGAGGTGTTGGTTACACCTCCGAACCGCGTGGAGCGGGATTCGATGGCTCTTTTTACGGGAATGGCGATTCTCGAAGAACATTTTTCCACCGCGTATTTTCGCTTCAATGATGACACGGCAACGCAGCTGCGTCCCGGCCTGCGAGCCGCGGATGATCAAGAGGAATTCGTCGAACGCTGGAACGAGACCGCGAAGAATTTGGCGCAAGCCGATGCCATGCGACTGTTAGTGAGCTTTAGCCGGATGTTGCCGGTGAAGAGTGACGCAAAGGCGGAGGCTGTGGTGGCGGATGTTGGCACTCGGGAAAACCGGGATGATCGATTCCTTCACGCAAGGCTGCAGGGGACAACCTTGGGCGTGTTTGACGTTTACTTCGATGCCAGCGTAGAGGAGCAGGTGTTGGTCGGGCAGACGAAGGCTTCCGAGAGCGGCGCTGTTTACTACAATGTCTGGACGTCGTTTTCGCCGATTCCGATCCCGCGTTCGGGCGTCTCCTCCGAAATGCCGAGCCCAGAAGCAGGAAAAGAAGCTCTCCAGGGTTGGATTACAGTTCGGCGCTATGTGATTCAAACGCAGGTAACCCCTCCAAAGGCGATTCACGCGCGAGTCCGGGCTGAGCTTGAAGTGAGGCAGGGCGGAGAGCGCACCATATTGTTCGAGTTGTCACGCTTCTTGCAAATTGAGAGCGTCAAGCTCGAAGGGCAACCGGTTGAGTTCATCCATAACCCAGCAGTGGAAGGGACACACGTCGCGCGCCTGGGGAATGACATTGTGGCGGTGATTCTGCCGGAGCCAGTGCAGGCGGGACAGAAGATCAACCTGGAATTCGTCTACGGCGGGGATGTGCTGGCGGAGGAAGGCAGTGGGCTGCTTTATGTGGGAGCGCGCGGTACGTGGTTCCCCAGCCGGGGGCTGGTGATGGCGGACTTCGACCTGGAGTTCGAATATCCGGAAGAATGGACGCTGGTGGCTACGGGTAAGCCAGTGCCAGTTTCGGCCGTCACTGACATGACAAAGGTGAGTGGTGAGGAGATCTCCCATTGGATATCAGAGCGGCCGATTCCGGTGGCGGGATTCAACCTCGGCAAGTACAAAGTGGCCAGGACCCAGGCCGGCGACGTAAAGGTCGAGACCTATGCCACGCAGAACGTGGAGAAGAGCTTTCCCGGCACGCGGATTGAGACGATCGAGCCGGATCCGTTGCCTTCCCTGCGACATCCTCCCGCACGGCCGCCAGAAGTGATCGTTCCGACGCATCGCCCGTCGCCTGCGCGGAATGAAGTGCCTGTTGGGGAGGCGGCGGCGCGGGCGATCCAGTACTACGCGGAGCGGTTTGGCCCATATCCCTACAGCAGCCTGGCATTGACGCAGATGCCTGGTCATGAAAGCCAAGGCTGGCCGGGTTTGGTCTTTCTCTCATCCTATGCATTCCTGAATCAGCAGGAGCAAGAGGACCTGCATTTGGGCCCGTACAGAATTCTGCTGCAGGAGATCATGCCGGCGCACGAGACGGCTCACCAGTGGTGGGGAGATCTGATCACTTGGACCAGCTACCGGGACCAATGGCTTTCCGAGGGCCTGGCGAATTACTCTGCGCTGATGATGCTGCAGGAGAAGGATCCGGCGGGCTTTCATGTTGTGATGGAGAAATACCGTCACGATTTGATGGAACCGAACAAGGAAGGAATCGCGCTCAAGGATGCGGGGCCGGTGACTCTGGGGCTTCGCTTGTTGTCGTCGAGGTTTCCGGAAGGATACGAAGCGATCAGCTATGGCCGAGGGACGTGGCTGTTTCACATGCTGCGAACGATGTTGAGGGATGCGGCGGCGAAGGACGCCAAGAGCCAGGTGGGGACGAGCGGCACAGATGAGCCATTTGTCCGGGCGTTGCGTAGAGTGCGGGAGCGATACGAAGGCAAGTCCATCAGCACCCGGGAACTGCTGGATGTATTCGCAGAAGATCTACCGCCGTCACTGCGATACGAAGGTAAGAATTCGCTGGAGTGGTTTCTCGACGGCTGGGTCAATGGCACGGCGCTGCCTAAGCTGGAGTTGAGAGCGGTGAAATTCGTCCCCAAGGGAGCAGGAACTGTAGTGAGTGGAACGATTCTACAGAAAGATGCACCGGAAGATCTGGTGACGTCGGTTCCAGTTTATGCCGTGGGAGCGGGGAGGCAGCTTGTTCTGCTGGGGCGCGTGTTTGCGGATGGAGAGGAATCGTCATTCCACGTTTCTGCTCCCGCCAGGACGAACAAGGTTGTGCTTGATCCGTATGAGACGATTCTGACGAGTCCGAAATAAGAAGTGGATCATCCAGCCCCTCAGTTCTTGTCTGCGGTGCCGAATTGGTCCGTTCGTCACTCCAGATTCCCGAAATGGATACGAGGGGGTGGGAATGGCGGCGTTGTTAAGCAAGTTCTCTCACGCAAAGGCTTGTTACCTCACGATTTCAGGTCCTGGATAATCGGACTAGTCCATGGCAATCCGCCTGCTCATGGAAAGCTGCAATCAAATTTCAGAATGAGGGCGGGCAAGAAGATGTCCGAAGCAAACGTCGTATACACAGAAAATGAAATGCTGAATGCGACAACGGGACAACACCATGTTGCGAGGTCGTCGTCTAGAAGCCGGGGAATTCTGTTTGTCGAAGATGAAGCGTTTGTGCGGCTCGTGACGTGCGAGGTTCTGCGAAGCGCCGGATACTCCGTCTTCACGGCAAAGAACGCCGCAGAAGCTTTGGAGATTTACCAACGGCGCCGCGGTGCGCTGGAGTTGCTGCTCACAGATGTGGTTCTGCCGGACGAAAATGGGCTCGAGCTGGCAGGGCGCTTGAGGCGAGATAATCCAGAGCTCAAGGTTCTGTTCGTCACTGGATATGCGGAGCAGATGGGAGCAGATCGTCTGGCGAAACCGTTTTCGACCGAAGTATTGTTACGAAGGTTGAGAGGACTGCTGGATCGTGGGGGAAGCGCCGATGCGACGGAAGAAGTCGTCAGGCGCGTTTGCGATATCGCGTAGCCTGCAGAATCTGACTGGGAATTTGAGCGAGTGGGACGACGCGGCAAAGAACGCCTAACTCAGCACAGGCGCGCGGCATTCCGTAAACCATACAACTGGCAGCATCCTGGCCGATCGTCAACCCGGCCTGCCCATAGATAGCCTTCATTCCGCCGGCACCATCCGAACCCATTCCGGTCATGATGACTCCCATCGCGCGATTCTTGAAGGCGGCGGCGACGGATTTCATCATGACATCGACCGACGGAATGTGCAGCGAATTGTCGGGTTGAGTGTCGAGATTGATAAATGCTTGCGAATCGGAGGGACGCTCCACAGTCATGTGCATTCCCGCGGGGGCGATGTAGGCGACCCCCGACTGGAGAGGATCATGATGAACCGCCTCGCGCACGGTGATGGAGCAAAGTGAGTTAAGTCGTTGCGCGAATGGAGAGGTAAAGCCACGAGGCATGTGTTGCACGATCAGGATCGGGACGTTGAAGTCGGCCGGGAGACGCGGAAGAATCTCCTGAAGAGCTTTCGGACCTCCGGTAGATGTTCCCAAGGCGACGATCACGGGGGTGAACTCGACCCGCGGGTATGCGAGCGCTACGGATTTCGGCGGCTTTCTGGGAACAGCAGCATGGCAGCGTAGTCGAGGCGAACCAGCTGCTGCTCGCAGCTTGGCCACCAAGTCCGACCGGATGTGATGGATCTCGAGCGAGGAGGAGGATAGCTGTTTGGGGATATAGTCGAAGGCTCCGGCGGCGAGAGCGTCAAAGGTGATCTCAGCATCGCTCTCCGTCACAGCGCTTACCATGATGACGGGACGCGGAAACTGGATCATAACGGCCCGCAAAGTCTCGAGGCCATTCAGTCCGGGCATCTCGACGTCGAGAGTGACCACGTCGGGATCGAGAGAAGCGATCTTTTCGAGAGCTTCGGATCCGCTACAAGCCGTTCCTACGACTTCAAAACCGGCTTCTGAAGCGATCAGTCGAGAAAGAGCGGCGCGCATGAACGCGCTGTCGTCGACGACTAGTACGCGTATCGCGCGACGATGTCCGGCGTCGTCATTCATGAGCGGTAGATGGCGCGAACGAGCGCCTGCACTTCGTCCATATAGGAGTCCAGTTCAAAGGTGAGGCGTGCCCAGTCAAAGTCCTGCAATCCCTGACATTGCCCCGCCAGGACGGCGAAACCGGCTTGTTCCAACAGATTGACCTCGCGTTTTTCGGCATAGCCGTGGTTCAACCCGCTCATGCGGCAGAGCAGATCACTGAGTTCAACCAGGGCGACCAGTCCAGCGTGATTCAGGCATTGATTGGGGGCATGGTGAAGAGCCACAACCTCGGTCAAGTCGGGAGCGAGTTCCCAGCGCTCCGCAAGTAATCGGCCGCTGTCGCAGTGAGTGAAGCCCAACACGGTTTGCTCGGCTTCCTGCAGTGGTATGCCTTCCGCGCGCGCGAAGGCCCAAGCCGTGCCGAATTCTTTGGGCAAGACCCAGAGGTTGACGATGATGCCGAGGTCGTGAAGAAGGCCGGCGAGATAAGCTTTGCCAGGATCCGGGTAAGAGATCTTGCGGGCGAGATGACGGCTCACCAACGCACACCCGAGGGAGTGCTCCCAGAAAGCGATGGGATCGATGCCGGTGTCCTTCGGCATCATGTTGAGAACGCCACAAGACATGGCGATGTCGCTGACGCGCTGAAATCCGAGTCCAACGACGGCGCCCCGCAAGGAGTCCACCTTCTGCCAGCGTCCGAACAGCGGGCTGTTGGCCATTTGCAAGCACTGCGCCGCCAAAGACTTGTCTTGCGCGATCATGTCGGTTACTCGCTGCACATCGAGCTGTTCCATGGGCTGTTGGAGATACCGGAGCAGTGGAGCGAGGACCGCCGGGATGGTAGGAATTTGCTTCAATCCTTCGAGCCGTTTGAGCAGGGCTTCTTTGCTTGATATGGAATTCATATCTCCCTACTTTCCCGCCACCGAGCGGGCGCCCTTAACATAGGCGGTGGCTCCCGGCAGGTGAATCAGGCGAAAGTCGTTGCTAACCCCGTAGAGCGATTCCGCATGCCCGAGAAACAGGTAGCCGTGCGGCAAGAGATTGTTGTAGAAGTGCTGGATGACGCGCCGTTTAGACGTGAGGTCGAAATAGATCAGGACGTTGCAGCAGAAAATAGCGTCCAGGCCCTTCATGAAGGTCATGCGAGCATCGTCGGAAAGATTGAGGCGGCTGAAGCGCGTTTGGGTGCGCACAGAGGGCTGAACCTGCAACTGTTCTCCAGCCGGAGTGAAATATTTCTGACGGTAATGGGGAGTCAGATTGCGAGTGCTGTATGCGCCGTAGATTGCGTTGGTGGCATGAGCCAAAGATCGTTCATTCAGATCGGTGGCGAGGATTTCGACGGTCCAGTCCTTGAGGCGCCCGTGAGCCTCTTCCAGTAGCAGCATACTGAGGGTGTAGGGCTCTTCGCCCGTGGAACAACCGGCACTCCAGATGCGCAGCCTCTTCAGCGGGAGGTTGGCTTTGGCCTCGATGATTTTTGGGACAACGATCTGTCGCAGGGCGTCCAGCTGAGGCTGGTTGCGAAAGAAACAGGTCTCGCCAATCGTAATTTCGTTCAGTAAGGCCACCAGTTCGGACTGGCGAATCGGTTTGACGGTCAGGCATTCGAAGTAGTCGTGGAGTGTTTGCGCTTTCACTTCTTTCATACGCCGGCCACAACGTTCGAGAAACAAGCGGAGTTTGTTGTCGGGATAGAAGATGCCGGCCACCTGATAAATGAGATCGCGAATGCGCACGAGGTCCGGATCGGGCGGCCCTTGCAACGAGACGGCGGATTGCGGTGCCGCAGTTGTCATGCCGAAGCCCTCCTGAAGGTTGGGCGTGTGTTCTGACAGGCTGCCGGCAACACGGCCCGCGGGACGAGTGGACACTCTGGCCGGCCTCCGTTAGTGGTCGTGTCGGCTGGAAACATGGCGGACATTTCGGACATGATGTGGCTCATCATCAAATTGCGAACACTGTGCGGCCACCTGAGATTTCATCGGCGGGAAGAGGGCGGACTTTAGTGGACGATCGGGATCACTGCGTTTGTCCGGGTGAATCGGTTATGGAATGGCGGCGGACGGTTTTGAGGAAACGGCATCGGGTGTGACGCCGGTTCCGACGACATGTTCGCTGAGGATCACCAGATCGACGCGGCGGTTTTGCGCCCGACCTTCGGGTGTATCGTTGCCGGCGATGGGGTGATATTCGGCAAATCCGGCGGCGGACAAGCGTTCGGGCGAAAAACGATAACGCTGAATGAGGAGACGCACCAATTCGGTCGAGCGTGCCGTGGAAAGCTCCCAGTTCGATGCCATCTGCGCGGTGTGAATCGGAACGTTATCGGTATGACCCTCGATCCGCAGCCGGCAGTTGCGAATGGCGAGGATGGCGGCAATGCGATCGAGGGCTGGCATGGCGGAGGTCTTGATGGAGGCTGACCCGCTATCGAAGAAGCCGAACTCGCGCAAGCTGATCACCAGACCATCGGTCTCGCGGTGCAGGGCCACGGCATGAAGCGCGATTTCGTGCTGCAGAGCCTGCTGTAACTCACTTTGCAACGTGGACAGATTGGCCTCGTCGGAGATGACATCGAGCGGTCCGTTTGGAGACGGAGAAACGTGCGCGAGGTCGGTGTTGCGCTTGGCATTCTCGATCGCCTGCACTGTCGCGAACGGCGTCGGTTCATTGATATTGAGGGGAATCTGAGTCGTGGAAGCAGGAAAGACGCCGAGTTCTTGAAACGCCACCTGGATTGCCAGCGCGAGTTTGCCGACTTTCCGTTGATCCACCTGGGACGAAGCGTACAGAACCACGAAGAAAGCGAAGAGAAGAGTAATGAAGTCGGCGTAGGAGACCAACCAGCGCTCGTGGTTTGTGTGGACACGGGTACGCTTGCGACGGCTCATGGCGCGTTCTGCTCCGCCACCTTCTCTTCGGCGCTGCCTGATTCGACGAGGAAGCCAAGCAGCTTGGTTTCGAGCATGCGCGGATTCATGCCTTCGAGGATCGAGGCCACGCCTTCCAGTGTCATCTCGCGCGCAATCTGTTCCTCGCGAATGCGAAGCTTCATCTTGCCCGCAATTGGAAGATACAGAAGGTTGGCAGAGCCGACACCGTAAATGGTGGCGACGAACGCCACGGCAATACCTTTGCCGACCTCGTCAATCTTGTCGAGATGCTGCATCACCTGGATTAGACCCAGCACCGCTCCAATGATGCCGATGGTTGGCGCAAAGCCGCCCGCGGATTCGAAGACTTGCGGAACCTGTTCTTCGTACTCGGCCTGGTTGTCGAGCTCGAGTTCCATGATCTTGCGCAACTCCTGCGGTTCGGTGCCATCGACGGCGAGCATGAGCGATTTCTTAAGAAAAGGATCTTCGATCTGTCCCAGGTCGGCATCGAGCGATACGATGCCTTCGCGGCGGGCCTTCTGGGCGTATTTCACGAGGCGTTGAATAGTGGACTGGGGATTCTGCCGGGAGCTCGCGAAAACGGAGCCCAAGCGCCGCACGGCATGGATTACGACGGGCATCGGAAACTGGAGCATCACCGCTCCGAGGGTGCCGCCAAAGACGATCATGGCGGCGGTAGGCTGCAATACCTGACGCAGATTTCCGCCTTCCAGCAGCAGGCCGGCGAGGATTCCGCCGATCGCGAGCACGATGCCGCTGAGGCTGGACTTGTCCACGATTACCTCTCTGCTGCCGGGTCGACGGGATCGACGGGGCGAGTGATGGAGGCGCGAATTGAGGAAGGATCCCAGACCAGGGAGAGTCCCTGCAGAACCGAGCGCCGAAAGTCGATGATGCGAGAGAGAACCTCGTCCGCTTTTTCCAGCACAACGATCTTTTCGCCCGTAATCAACGTGACCAGCGTGTCGGGAGACTGTTCGACAAACTTGATCAGGTCCGAGTTGACGGCGAGAGGCTTGTTGTTCAGGCGAGTGAGCTGAATCATTTGGAGCGCCCCCTTCTTTTCGTGGAGCTCTGTCTGCGAAGTGGGCGCTAGGCCCCTGAGTGAAACATCGGCGGAACGGGGAGATGGTTGACGGCGTTGTTGGTGAGCGGCGTTACTGAAGGATTACGACCGAGAGCGACAGAAGTGGGAGCGTCGCTAAAGCGGAACGCGAAAGTGCCGATGAACAGGAAAGAAATTCGGGGTTCCGCGAGCGACAGTGAGGAGAAGAGCTTCGCGAGAACATCCTGAGAGAAAACTCGGGACAACCGAACAACTTAAACAAGGAGCGACTCACAATGCCTATCGGAATCCTGAACAACATCGCAGGGCTGCAATCGGAAAACCAGTTGGCTATCACCAATAACTCACTACAGAGCGTGCTGTTACAGCTGTCCTCCGGCTCACGCATCAATAGTGGTGCGGACGACGCCGCCGGACTGGCCATCGCCAATGGCCTGCAGGCGAACATTAGCGCGCTGTCACAATCGGCAAACAATGCGAACGACGGTATCGGAGCTCTGCAAGTGGCAGACGGATCGCTGGCCCAGGTGACCACACTGCTGAACCGCGCGGTTACCCTGGCGACTGAGTCCGCCAACGGAACGGTATCGAACGCGCAGCGGACCGCGCTGGACGCTGAGTATCAACAGATACAGACGGAAATCAACCGCATTGGTTCGAACACCAACTTCAACGGCACGCAGGTGTTCACTTCCAGCCCAACGTCGGTCTACATCACCGACGGCACGGGAAACACTTCGCAGGCCAGCAACTTCATTACGGCGAATGTCGGAACCCTGACAGCTTCCGGACTGTTAGGTGGGAATGCGACGGCGCAGCTGGATTTCAGCCAGGCGCCCGCCGCCGGAGACACCGTCGAGATTGGCGGCAAGACCTACACGTTTGCCAATGCATCGGTAACAACGGGCACCGCTGCCCAGCTTGCGGCCGGCGATGTTCTGACGCCGGGGTCGGGCAACGATGCCGACACCGCGAACACCGTGTTGATCGATAACAATGCGAACCCGCTGACTGCGCTGGCAAATACGATGGCCAACCTGGCTGCCGCGGTCAACGGCGGCACAGGTGCTGGGACGGTCTATGGCAATGGCACTGTGGCCAACACCTACGCCACCGCAGCCGCTTCCGGTAACGCAATCACTTTTGCAGCGACGGCTGCGGCCCAAGCGGAGCTGGCGGCTGGCGACACGGCCACGACCAACCCGGAACTTGGCGGCACCGTGACAGTCGCCGCTACTGGCACGGGAACGTTTATCAGCCAGTTCAATTCCACGTATGCCGCCGGCGGCACGTCTGACCTGCTCAGCGCGACTGATGCTCAGACGGCCTTGGCTGCTATCAACACAGCGATTCAAACCGTAGCTCAGACACGCGGCCAGATCGGCGCGGTCATGAACCGGCTGCAGAGCGCCAGTAACGTGATCAGCAACCAGGTCACGAATCTGACGTCGGCAGAAAACACGATCACGGCGGCGGACATTCCGACCGCAGTGGCGAACCTGACCAAGTATTCGATCCTGGAACAGACCGGCATCTCCGCTCTGGCCCAGGCCAACCAGCAGCAGCAGCTCGTTCTAAAACTGTTGCAATAACTTGTAGCTGCGAGGGAGGCGGGTAACCGCCTCCTTTACGTTACTCCGGAGGCAGCTCGCCATGAGCATCAATCCGGTACCAGGCATCGGGCCCGCAAATGAGGTACAAGCTGCGCCAAGCCCCCACCCTGCCCTAACCCATTCCGCCAGTGTGGAGGTAGAGCCGGTTCAGCCCGATTCGGGAAGTCCCCCAAAACAAGAAATCCATAGACCTCAGAACACGGAAGCCTCGCCTGAGATGCCGGAGGATGAAGTCCAAGTGCAGCGGGACAGTGGGACAAACGGTGAGATTGTGATCCGGTACATAGACCGGTCCGGGGATGTGATTTTGCAGGTCCCGAGTTCTCAAGTGCTCGGCGTATCCCGCGCCATTCATCAAGATCTTGAACGCGAAGTAAAGGATCACGCGAGCGAGGAGATGGCGACGGACGCTGAGGGAGGCAAAGTTCATGGGCATTAGTCTGAATCCGTCCACGCTGTTAAACGGGCAAGGAATCGACGTCAGCTCGCTCGTAGAGGAAGTCCTGGGCGAAAGCAGTGGTCAGCTTACAGAATGGCAGAATGAACAGTCGACTCTGCAGACGCAGGCCAGCGCCCTGACCAGCATCAATAGCGATCTCAGCAACCTGGCTACGGCGGTGCAAGCGCTGTCAGACCCACTGGGCGCTCTCGCGGCACTGTCTGCGACCTCGTCGGACACGAGCATTTTGACCGCGACTGCCGGTTCTTCTGCCAGCGCCGGCACACACCAGATTGTGGTCAGCAACTTGGCCACCGCGGGCACGGTCTACACCAATGACTTCACCGGCGGAGCCGACACGTCATTTCTGCCAACCAGCACCACCAGCGGAGAGATCGATCTGCAAATCGGAGGCAGCTCCGGAACTACGCAAAAAATCACGATCACCGCCGGCAACAACGACACCCTCAGCTCGCTCGCCAGTTACATCAACAGCCAGAGCTGGGGTGTGACGGCCAGCGTGGTCACCGATGCGACTGGATCCCGGCTCGCTTTGGTCAGCCAGTCGACGGGGAGCATGGGCGCGTTGGCGATCACCAGCAACAACACGAGCCTGACGTTCAACACTCCGACCGGCGGCGCGAACGCGCAGCTGACCATCGACGGAATGCCATACAGCAGTACCAGCAACACCATCACTGGAGCGATTCCCGGAGTCACGCTCAGCCTGGCCTCCGCCGCACCGGATACCCCGATCGAGCTCACGGTGGGGACCGATACCAGTCAGATCGCAGACGCCATCAACACTTTTGTCTCCGCCTACAACCAGGTGATCGGCGACATCAATCAGCAGTACACCGTCAACGCCTCAACCAACAGCGAAGGTCCGTTGGGAGCGGACAGCTCATTGCGGGATCTGCAGTCCAGCCTTTTGTCCGATGCGGCGTACTCGATCTCGGGCAACAGCGGATACGTTAATCTGGCGTCGCTCGGCATCACCACGAACGATGACGGCACGCTTACGGTCGACTCCAGCCAACTCAACAGCGTGCTGTCCTCGAACCCATCCGCCGTACAGAACTTCTTCCAGAATTCGACGGCGACTGGATTCGCGAACAACTTCAATACCGACGTAACCGCTTTGACGGATCCTACCGCAGGCCCTCTCAACGTCGATCTCACGCAGAACAATGCGGAACAGCAGGACCTGACCAACAGCATCAACAACTTTGAAACCCAGCTGACGGCCGAACAAACGCAGCTCACGACTGAATTCGACCAGGTGAACGCTTCGCTTCAGTCTTACCCGCTGCTGCTCCAGGAAGTTACTGCGACGCTGGGCACCTTGGGGTCGGGCGGCACCAGCACTACCAGTACCACTCCAACTCTCACTTCCGGTCTCTAACCTATGGACGCGAAACTCTCCTATCGGGAAACGGCGGTGCAGGGAGCGAGCCCGGTGCGGCTCGTGGTTCTGCTGTACGAACAAGTTATCGAAGATGTGCGGGCGGCTTTGGGCGCCCTGGGACGCGGCGACATTCAGACGCGTACTCGTCATATCAACCATGCGATCCTGGTGATCGGACATCTTCAGAGTTCGATCGACAAAGAGCAAGGGGGAAAGGTCGCTATCGACCTGGAGCGTTTCTACAGCCAAGTTCGTGCAGGCCTGGTCAACGCGCAGTGCGAGCAGTCCGCGCGACTGCTCGAGCAGCAGATCTCCCATCTGATGACTGTGCATGACGCCTGGTGCGAAGTAGAACGAAGCAATGCCGCGCCGGAACCTAAACTAGCAGCGCCAGCACAGCCCCGTGCGGAGAGTGAACCAGGCTCGTCCGCGGAATGGAATGCCTGATGTCTTCGCCTGCGTCCGAGTTGCTTGTTGAAAACCTGCATGAGACTACGTCCCGGCTGCGTTCCTGGATGACCGGTTTGATGCCCCAATTCGCGCCAACAGGCTCACGGCCTCGTGGTGCTACTCCAGAACAGATAGCCGGGATCCTTTCGGAATTGGTGCGCGCCGGGCAGTGGCTGAGATCCCTGCCGGAGAACAAGGACCATGCACTCGAGCGGGAACTTACCGAATACAGGGATACGGTGGAACACCTGCGCGAACTGCTGCCCTTGATTCACAGCACGCTGCTCGAGGAACGGGCCCGCCTGGAGTTGGAACGCGCCCGCGTAGAATCGGCCGCGGAGTGGGCTCGACGCTCCCGCCAGACACTGTAAGCTGCGCTTGGAGCTCCGTCGCGTCGAACTGCAGCGGCTGTTGGGGGCTGTTGCATGATCCCTACTTAAGGTAATTGAAGAGGTTGATCTGCTGCGTCTGACTCATGGCCTCAAGCGTGGCCTGCCGCGCGACCTGCGCGTTTTCCAGATTACCAATGACCGATGGCAGATCGGCGCCTCCCACGGCATTCTGCTGCTGCGCCAGCTGGGTTGTCTCGCTGTTGAGGAAAGTCTGCTGGGAATCGAGTTGGTTCACGGTGTTGCCGTAGAAGACCCGCTGGGCGTCGATGTAACCGGAAGCGTTGGAGACTTCCGAGACCGCCGTGGCGATGGCGGTGGTGTTGCCGTCCTGCAAGCTCGTAATCAGATCCTGAATTGCCTGAAAGACGTCGTTGCCAGAGCTGGAAAACAGTTGCGAGCCCGGCAGGTTGGCCTGCACAGTGAGGTTATTTCCCACCGTCACCTGGTTCACATCCGAGTTGCCGACATAGCTGACGCCCGATGGGCTGGTGGAATCGAGCACGTAGGGGGCGGTCTGGGTGGCGGTGCCAGCGAAGACAAAGTTGCCCTGATAAGACAGGTTGGCCAGACTGAGCAGTTGCGACTGGATGCCCTGAGCCTCCACTGCCAGAGCTTGCCGCTCCGAGCTGTTCAGCGTGCCATTGGCTCCTTCTGTTCCGAGGGAAATGGCCTGCTGCAGAGCCGTCACGACGGAATTCAGAGCGGAATCGGCGTTCTGCATTTCTCCTTGCAGACCGCTGACGCTGCGCTGAAATTGGTCCGCTTCCGCGGTCTGGTCGGCATTTTCGACCAGCAGCGCCGCGGACGCAGGATCGTCGGAGGGAACGGTGACGCTTTGTCCCGAGGAGATTTCGGCGAGATCGGTGTTGATCTGCTGCTGGTTTTGGCCTAGCGCTGCCAGCAGGTCGGGAAGCGGATTGGGGTTTACGCGCATAGTGGGTTATCCCGTTAAGGTGGTCATGTTGATGACGTCGTACATCATGTCATTGATGGCAGTGATGACCTGTGCCGAGGCGGCATAGGCCTGCTGGTACTGCATCATGTTGGCGGCTTCCTGGTCGAGCGAGACGCCGGAGACCGACGAGCGTTGATCGTTCAACTGCTGCAGCACCACGCTGGACGCGCTCTGCTCAGCATTGGCGTTCGAGGCCGCGTTCCCGACGTTGAATACGATGTTGGAGTAGTAGTCGGTCGGAGTCTGGTTCTGAATGAATGACTGGTTGCTTAGGGCGTACATGGCTTCGGCGTTGCCGTTGCTTCCGACCGTTCCGTCCGAGCTGGCGGCGATCAGCGAAGGATCCGTGATCGCCACCGAAAGGGTTCCGGCTGCTCCCGTGTCGGAAGCAGGTGGAGCGTTGAACAGATTTGTGCCTTTGTCGCCGTTCAAGTCATATCCCGCGGTTTGCACGCCATTGATGGCATTGGCCAAGTTGGCGGCAAGAGTATCGAGCTGATTTTGAATGCCGGGGATTTGCTGGTCGCGTGCCTGGAGCAACCCACCCAACTGTCCGGAAACGATGGTCGTGGTGATGTTGTTGTTTTGGGCAAAGATCTGTTGCGTTCCGGAGTTATCCGCCTGAGTGGAAAGCTGAAAGCTCTGTTGTCCGGCCACCAGAGCGGTGCCGCTTGCCGTGGTGAGGGTCAAGGTGTTGTCGGTGGGGATAACCGAGACGTCGACGAGGGACGAAAGCTGATCGATCAGTTGCGTGCGTTGATCGATGAAAGTACCGGCGCTCTGTCCGACATTTTGGAGGTTGCCGATTTGGCCATTCAGCTGCGCGATCTGCTGGGTCAGTTGGTTGATCTGTCCGACGGCTTGTTCCACGCTTTGGTTCAGACTGGCGCGCTGCGTTGTCAGGTTGTTGGCCGCAACGTTGAAGGCCGAAGCCAGATTGTCTGCCGCAGTCAGGACTCCCTGGCGCAAGGACTGATCCGAAGGGCTGGTCGAGAGCTGGTTGACGCTATCGAAGAAATTCGAAATCGCGCTGCCGATGTCGCCGGTGGTGCTTGAGAAACTGTTTTGCGTTTGCGAGAGAGCCGACACGAGGGCGCTTAACTGGCCCTGGGTTTGCGTCTCCTGCTGGATCTGGGATTCCAGAATGGGGTCCCGAATGCTCTCGATCGTCTGCAAGGTAACGCCTGTTCCCAACGTTAAAGGGTCGACAACAACCGGGTCGCTGGCAATCAGCACCGGCACCTCTCGAGAGTAGCCCGGCGTGTTGGCATTGGCCACGTTGTTCGCGGTTGCCTGGAGGGCTCCTTGATCAGCCGTGAGCCCGCTCAGTGCCGTCGCCAGACTGGCGTTCAGGCTTGACATTTAGGTACCGTCCTTTTCTGGGCCGCGAAGGCTGGTCAATCGCGCTGTGCTGGCTTGCGGACACAGGGACGGACCGTAGCTCCACGCCTGTCCTGCAAGCAAGTACGAGATCGTTCTCAGCGAGCGCTGGGCGCGGGCGAGGAGCGCAGCCTGGACTCGTCCCAAAAACAGCACCCGACTCTGCGCCGCGCGTAACTTGCCGGCAACCCGATGGTCGCCGTTCTGTTGCCGGATGCGTGCAGCGAGCCAGTTTTCCCTGGATCGCTCGGCGGCCCACCACTCTTCCAGCCTTCGCTGCAGCCGGACCTGGTCCCGAGTTGCCTCCTCGATTCGAGCCAGATCGCGGTCCAGAAGAGCCCGCTGGCTGGCCTCTAGACTGGATTCGAGTTGCTGCAACAGCGCCAGAGGGGTCGCGACCGCGCCCGTTTCGCTATCACGCGACGTTGGTTCGAAGGATTGCAGAGCATGCGCGGTGGAAGGTCGTGGAGTCATCGCTTAAGCCATATGGTCGAGTTGGTGGTTGGGATTGTCGGATTCCGAATCAATCGTCTCGGCGTCGGTCGGGTCGTCTTGTTTCAAGCGCGGACGGCGGCGAGCTTTTCCTTCAGCATCCTGATGGGGGGAGTGGCCCTCGACCGAACGAACACTTGAGGCAGGCGTCAGGACTCCGAGTGCCAAATCCGTCGAGAGCTCGCCTCTGTCCACGGGTTGAACTCCTGTCGTGAATCGACTCGATGACTCCCCGCACTACGCTGCTGGTCCCGCCATCATGTGGAGGAACATCGCTCCGGCCACGTTTTCGGGGCTGGCCTGATAACGCCCGCCATCGATTGCCTGTCGCAATGCCTGGACGCGCTCTTCGCGAACCTCGGGGAGTTGGGAAGCCTGCGCCGCTAGAGCCTCCACCTGAGCGTGAGTCCCCGATAGTTGTGCCTGATCTTCCCCGAGCGCATGGCTCACCGACGAACTGGTGGTTGCCTCCGGTGTGCTGCGATTGCTTTCTGGTACCGTCTGCGGTCCTTGATTGAGATCGATTCTCATTGGAAGTACCTCACCTTGAATCCCCTTGCAATTCAAGTATCGGCAGCACGTTAAGAAACTTTAATTCCCTCGGCAGCGGCTTTCGTGATGGTCCGCTTTGGAGCCTTCATCTCGTTCCATCGGCAGGAGTTGCGAAAACTTTAGCGTTTTCCGGCAACGGGCAGTCGTCCGGCGATAACTGGCTCACCCCTTACCTTCGTGCGCCGTCAGGTCACGGGAGATCATGGCAGCGATCCCGAAGCCTCCACCTGCTGCCAGCACCTTGGAAAGGGCTTGGTTACCCAGGTAGTTGTAGTTGTCGGTGCCCGCGAGAGTCTCCTCTCCGGGGAGGGTCGCGAATGTTTTTTCGAGGGATTCGAGGAGCGAGCCGATCAATTGCGCCTCAAACTCGCGGGCGGCCCGCGCGCCTCGCCCCGGTGCCGCCGCGGAAGTAGCCAGATCGGGCGAGAGCGTTGCGGCAGAGGGGGCGAGAATAGCGCTCATCAGATCACCTCCAATTCCGCTTCCAGCGCGCCAGCCGCCTGGATTGCCTGCAGGATCGAAACCACATCGCGTGCGGTGGCCCCGATGGCCTGCAGGCGCGTCACCAGCTGTTCCACGCTGGCTCCCTCGCCAAGCTCGATGTTGCGGGCGGGCGCCTCGGTCGCTTTCACTTTGGTTTCGGGAACAATCTCAGTTTGACCTTGACCGAGCGCGCTGGGTTGCGAAACCGAGTACGCGGTCGTGACCTCAATGGAGAAATTTCCGTGCAGAATGGAAACCGCTCCCAGGTGCACGTCCTGGCCAAGCACCACCGTGCCGGTGCGCTCGTTGACCACAACCTTGGCGCGGCGCCGCACCTCGACCTGGAGATTCTCGACGCGGGCCAGAAGCGCAGGAACGGAGGTTGGCGTCGCAGCCGAGAGCTTGATTTCAATCCGGCGGCTGTCGATCACCGTGGCAATCGGCTGTGCCCATTCGTGGTTGATGGCGGAAGCGACCGCTTCCGCCGTTGTGAAGTTGGCATCATTGAGCAACAGCGAGAGCCGGTCAAGCGCGGCCAGATCGAGCGAACTATCGCGCTCGACCAGAGCTCCTCCCGGAACGCGGCCGACGGTGGGATGGTTCACCTGCCGGGAATTGGTGGCGGAGCCGACCGTGTATCCTCCAACCACGAGCGGGCCCTGGGCTGCCGCAAACACCTGACCGTCGGCGGCATAAAGCGGGGTCAGCAGCAGCAGTCCGCCTTCAAGGCTACGTGCGTCGCCGATCGAAGAGACCATCACATCCAGGTGAATGCCGGGTCGGGCAAACGGAGGCAGGCTGGCGGTGACAAAGACGGCGGCAACATTTTTGACCTGCACGGTCGACTGCAGAACGGCGGACGGAATCTGCACGCCCATGCGGGCGAGGATGCTGGCCAGCGTCTGGACCGTGAAATACGTCTGCTGCTTGTCGCCTGTGCCTTTCAGGCCAACGACGAGTCCGTAGCCGATCAGCGAATTTTCGCGCACGCCCTCGACGGTGGCCACGTCGCGGATCAGAACCTTGTGTGCTTCGCTGTCGGCCACGACGCCCGGGCAGAGCAGAGCCGCCACCAGGAGCAGCTGCGAAATCATCCAAGGAAGCTGAGTCTTTCTTCTTGTTCCTAGCATGTCCTCTCCTAGAAGCCGACTAGGCGCAGAATCCATTTCACGATCGGATTCGGTGGACGCGTGCCCTCGCTGACAATGCCCTTGCCTTTGACTTCCACTTCGAGGTCGCCGACCGCGTTTGAGACCACAGTGTTGGTCGCGTCCAGATCACCGGGCCGCACCAACCCGCGCAGGATGACCGTTTCATGCTGATTATTCATCGTGATCTGGCGCTCGGCCTCGACGACCAGGGTGCCCGTGGGCAGGACTGCCGCGACTCGTCCGGTCAACGTGGTGCTGAGCGAGGTCTGGGAGGTTGCCTGAGCTTTTCCAGCGAGCACCTGGGTGGAACTGGGCGAAAACAGATTGGCGACGCCGGTGGTCTTGAGTTGCCCGGGCAGCGCTGTGATTCCGGAACTGGCCGAGAAGCTGCGGTTCGTCGATACATTCCCCGTGTTTGAGGCCGACAGATTCTGGGCCACGCTGATGGTGACGAGATCGCCAACCCGTGAGGCTTTGTAATCGGCGACCATATTGGCCAGCCGTCCGCCGTCGTTCCAGAGGCTTCCAGGTGTCGTCGTGCCGCGATCGGGCGTCTTCGCCGATACCCGCTCGATATAGTCGGCGAGACCGGCGCGTTTGGTGGGGGGATTCTTATCTTTCTTGTTCGTTGCTTGCGCCGCGGCCGCCGCTGAGATGAGAACAACCGAAGTTACGGCAAAGAACGTGAAGATTCGTTTTCGGGCGATCGACATGAAGAATGTCCTCTGGGTACGGGTCGCTAGGAAACAGCCTGCAATCGTCCCGCACTGAGAACGATGGCTCGTACGACCCGGCCACCGCGGGGAATGCGGGCCCGCACTTGCTGGCCCAGCCCGCCATGATCGAGGCAGATCACCGGCACAACCGCGCGGATCCCTGCCTGGTCCCAGATGAGAGTGACAGTTTGGCCGGGGCGCACCGAGATTTCGCCCGCAACACGACTCACCTCAACTGGTCGCAGGAGAGGATGTGCCACGGCCGTTTCGCTTGTTTTCGGTCGCGCAGGGAGTGCCATCTTGAGCAGGTTGCTTCCCGATACGCGCAGTAAGAACGGCGAGCAGTCGCCGGGGCGAACACAGCGGATGGAAATATTCCAAGTCCTGTTCGCCCCATCCCAAACCGTCTTGAGAATCGCGAGGGATGCCTCTCGCGGGATATGCGCAGCAATCCCGCAATCGGTCTCGGCCACGGCAGATCCAGCCGGCAATTCCCACGGTGCGACGGAGCCGTTTTCCGCGGAACGCCGGTCGAGGGTCGCAGAAATTCGTTCGTCAGCGCCGATGTCGGCGACGATGTCAGCACAAGAGGCGAAAGTATCGGTGCCCCGCACAGTAATCCGCTGCGGGATGTTGAGGATTGCTGTCGCGCTTGCGCTGTTATCCGGAGACTCGTCGAGGCTTCGGTTCTGCGGCGCCTGGACGACAAAGGTCTGCACGAGCTCCCGCACGCGATCGCCTGCCAGGACACGCGTGCTGGCGCCCGTGGGAGTCTTGCCGAGGCGCACGCGAGCCGCCCGCTCGAGCCAAGCCGGACAGGCACCGGGTGCGAAAAGATCCGCGAGGGAGAATTCTCCCTTGGCGACTTCGACGTTTTTCAGAACCGTAACCGTGCAGGCTGGTTGACTCCAAGCAACGGACGACAAGAACCAGAGGCCGGCGGCGCATGCGGCAATCGAGAGCGTCTTCATGGAAATGCGAGAAAGCAGCTGCACGAAACCCGTGAATGAAAGGTTAACGTCCAAGATTGTTGATGTCCTGCAACATCTGATCCGCTGAGTTCACGACGCGGGAATTCGCTTCGTAAGAGCGTTGCGCCACGATCATGTTGACGAACTCGTCGACCACGCTGACATTGGACTGTTCGAGCATCCCCTGCTGAATCGATCCCAGGCCTTCGCTGCCTCCCGGGGTACCAATCACCGGATCGCCCGAAGCCGTAGTGGCGAGAAACATATTGCTGCCCGTGCTGTTTAGTCCTCCCGGATTGTTGAACAGAGCGAGCTGCAGCGATCCGACCTGTTGGGCTGCTGTTTGTCCCGGCAGCGTCACGCTGATCGTTCCATCCAAGGCCACTGTGACCGAGGTGGCCCCCGGAGGTATGGTCACCGACGGTTGCACCGGGTTTCCATCCTGCGTGACAAGATTGCCCTGGGCATCAAGATGAAAGCTGCCGGCGCGAGTATAGGCAGTTTCTCCGTCGGGCAACAGCACCTGAAAAAATCCCTGGCCCTGAATCGTCAGGTCCAGCGGATTGCCCGTCTGCGTAAAGTCGCCCTGCGACTGAATAACTTCGGACGCAGCCGAACGCGTGCCCAAGCCCACTTGTAAGCCGGCGACCACGGTGGTCTGCTGCGAGGCGGCAGCTCCGGGCATGACCAGATTCTGGTAAATGAGATCTTCGAACTGCAGCCGCCGGCTGCGAAAACCCGCCGTGCTGGAGTTGGACAGGTTATTGGCGATATTGTCCAGGTTCAGTTCCTGGGCGGCCATGCCACTGGCGGCGGTGTAGAGTGCGCGAATCATTCTCTTTCTCCGTTAGACACGCGGCAGATCCTGCACGGCGGTCTGGTTGAACTGGCTGTCAAACAAGGAAAGTGCACGTTGCATCATCTCGGCGTTGCGCTGAATGCTGATCAGTTGCACCACACTCTCGACCGGGCTCACATTGGAGGCTTCGAGCATGCCCTGGCGAATGGACGAGGAGGCGGCGGGAAGCGCGGAGCCGGCCGGCGCCGCGTAGGTTGCGTTTCCGAGGGCGCGCAGACTGGTGTCGGGCGAGAACTCCGCCAATTGAAGCTTTGCGGCCACAGTGCCATCGACGGAGATCGTTCCATCGGTGCCCACCGCGACCGCCCCTGGGGGCAGGAGGATGGGGCCTTGCTCGCCGAGCACCGCGTCTCCCTCAGCCGTGACCAACTGGCCCGTGGGCGTCAGATGAAAGCTGCCATTCCGCGTGTAGACGGGGCCAGCCGAGGATTGCACCACCAGAAAGCCGGGGCCGGCAACTCCGACATCGAGAGGATTTCCAGTTGCAGCGAGGCTGCCGGGAGTGAGATCGATGCGGCTGCCCGCGAGCACGCCGAAGTCGTTGACCGCCGCGTTCAGGGGATCCCAATTGACCGCGCCCGAGCCAGCGACGAACGAACGGAAAGTTGCCTGCTGGCTGCGGTATCCGGCAGTCCCGAGGTTGGCAAGATTATGCGCGACTAATTCAAGCGCTTGGGTTTGCGCGGCGAACCCAGCGCAGGCTGCGTAATAGCCACTGTCCATGGTTGAATACCCGCAGTGGTGAAGCACGCCGCATTCCATCCCGCATGAGAGTCCGACAATTTCTGGCGCGAGCTCAAGTGATTGAGTCCTATTGAAGGCGACGCGATAAGCACGTCAAGCGAGAGTCTCGGATCCCAGCTGGAAGGGGAAGAACTTGCCCAGGGACTTGGACAGCCCCGGCAACATCTTCCCGTCGGTGAAGAGACACTTCCGCGGCGAAGCTTCAGTCGTGAACTTCGAGCGAGAATGTGACCGGTTCTCCGTCGAATAGCAGCATCGTGCGAATCGTCTGCGTACTGGCCGAGGAGTAGAGACTGTAGTCCGCTCCCGTGATTACCGTTGGCACGGAAAGCACGCAGCCGTCGCCGAGCCCGCTGATCTTGTTTTTGAAATTTCCTGCGACCATATTGCAGATCTCTCCCAAGGCGTCCCACATTTGCGGTCCGGCTGTTTCGGCATCGATGCCAAGCATGCGCGACGCCATGCGGGCCGCCGACTTGGAGCTGCAGCGCACGGTTAAAATCCCGCACAATTGTCCGGCCATGCCGACCATGGAAGTAATGTCGAGCTCGTCTTCGGTGGACACATCGGGCGGAATCACAAGTGGACAGGCCAGCATCAACTCGAATACTTCCTGTGCCGCCAGTTGCAAGGTGGGCAGCCAGCACTCGCGTCCGGCTCCCGAGGTCGAAGCTGGATTGGCGTAGTTCACGGTTGCCTCTCGAGGACCGGAAGGACGTGCTCCTTGATCTGGTCGGCAGTAAACGGTTTGCGAAGATAGCCACGAGCTCCGGCCGACAGTGCTTGCACCACGTGTCCTTCGCTGCCCTCGGTGGTGATCATCACGACCGGTACGCCCTTGGCGCTCTCCACGCTGGGAAGCTGTTGCACAAATTCCAGGCCATCCATGACCGGCATGTTGATGTCACAAAGAATGAGGTCCACCTTATTTTGTTGCACCAACGCAAGAGCCTCGGCGCCATTGCTGGCTTCGAGCACCTGCGCGAGGCCGACACCAGCCTGCCGCAGCGATCGTTCCACGATTTTCCGCATCACGGAAGAGTCATCGACAATAAGAGCGCGAATGTTGTCCATACCGCGTTTTTCCTTAACCTGATTTTCCATCGGCAGAGTGAGAGCGAACTTTAGAGGGCGGGAATGGCCGCTGGCGGCAGAGAGCTGCGCAGCACCAAGTCCAAAGCGTGATGAGCGGGACGCAGGAGGCGAACCCAAAGGTGCTCGCCACAGGCGGCGATGCGGATCTCCGAGGCGGCCACGCGGACCGAATAGCTCTGCACAATCCTGGCAAACTCGCCAGCATCAGCCAAATCGAGAACGATCTCGCTTTCGCCACGCCGTTCGGCCAGATCTGCAAGGCTGTTGCGCAGCGTGCTGGGCGCAGCTAGACAAGCTTCGGTATGGCATTCGAGCATCTGCTCGATGGCGTAGAGCGCGGTGTAGTCGATGCGCTCGGCGAAAGCCATGTACAGTGTTCGCGTGCTCGCGACATAGTCGATCGGAACCATCACAAAAGACTGCAAGAGCGTGGCGGGGATCTGCGGAGCGGAGGGGGAAGGAGGTTTCAGCGAATCGACCCTGAGAACCGGACAGGAGCACTGCCGCGCCAGCGCAGCGGTGATCTGGTACTCGCTGACGAATCCAAGAGTTTGCAGCCACTCTCCGATTCTGCCCCGGCCCGCAGAACGTTGCGCCTCCAGTGCGGTGCTCAACTGTTCAGCCGTCAGCTGCTGGCGGGAAAGCAGCAACAGGCCCAGGGGTAAGCGATGGGAAACGGCCGGTTGACGCAGGGTAGGACGCGTGCGCCCAAGCTCGTCGGTGAGCACGCGGGCGACACACTCATCCTGGCAACACCATGCGCCCCGGATGAGGACACCCGTCTTTTTGCGGCGAAGACGGCGCCAGAGGGTGTGCGCGTGACGGCATTCGCGATGATCACAGCGAGGCGCCAGTTTTTGCCAAAGGCCGTGCCAGGCCGCGCTGAGCGAATCGAAATGAGAGAGTGTCGCTTCCATGCAAGACGCTCTAACCGGCCGGTGGAGTCACTTCCGTGACCCGCAGGCCATAATTTCCATTGATCACGACGACCTCGCCCCGCGCCACCAGACGGCCGTCGAGCAGGACGTCGACGGGTTCCTCCACTTTCCGGTCAAGGTCGATCACAATGCCCGGATTCAAATCGAGGATCTCGCTCAGTAGCAGGCGCCGGCTGCCAAAACGCAGAGTCACTGCCAGCTCGACATCCATCAACAAGTCGAGGTTGACCGTGCCGCCGTGCACAGCCGAGGAGGTCGCCGGAGTCCGCGCGACGTCGGCTGGAGGAGCATTCAGGTCTGGGGTCTTTGCATCCGTCCTCACGTCCTCCTTCTTCTGCTCCGTCTTTTCTGATCGGAGCGCGGCCACGAGCGCGGCGCTCAGATGGATTTCTACCAGGGGAGCATTGGCCGGTTCCTCTCCGGCACGTACCCACTGCGTCGAAGCGGCGCTCCAGGAGGGGGCGCCGGGCGCCGGCTCCAACTGAAAGTGCACTTCACCGCAACCGGCCTTGATGGTCGTGGCAACGAAACCGGCAACCTGGCGCAGGAGCTCGATCGTTGCCTCGCGGTGCTCGGCGGTAACGTCGGCTCCGGGGGTAGGCGGCTCACTCATAAAAATCTGGGCCAGTCGAAGGATGGACGCCGGGGGGATGCGCAGACTCATTTCTCCGCGCAAGCTTCCGGAACACACGCCAGTGATCCAGAGGTCGGCTTCACCCGCGGGCGGCAGCTCGACCGGAGCCTCGCTGAGGAGGGCACAAGGCAGCGGTGAACCGCTGATCTGTCCGAGTACTTCGGAAAAACTTGCGGCCCAAGCCTGAAGATGCGAACTGGTTTCGGGGGGGACGGACGCGGATTCTGTCATTTAGGCATCTCCTTCCCTTCTGCGGGACGAGCCGACGGCTCAACCACACGCTCCAGCACTTTCGCCGACCGCGTGTTGCCGTAACGGGCGGGAAAGGCACGAAACATCTCCACTCCTGCGATGAGCAGGGACGCAGGTTCACTGGCGCTGCGGGCGAAGGGAAGGATCATCCCCGGAGCCAGACCCGCCAACGCACCCACCGGTACCCGCATGTCCTTGGCTCCCAGCTCCAGTTGAAAGGCGGAATCCAGCAGACGGCGCATCAGCTTTTCCCGGGAATCCACGCCAGCCCGGGGACGGCTACGACTCCAGTCGGCGGAAATTTTTCGCAGCAGCGCATTGGACACGGCAGCGGGCACCGCCACGTTCAATCCTCCGCGGACGTCGGGCATCGTAACCTCGAAGGACAAGGACAGGGTTTTTTCCTCTGGAGCCATCAGGCGCCGGGCCACTGCCGGCTCCATCCGCTCCTCAAAGCTGACTTGGAGCGAAAGCGCTTGCCAAGCTGCCCCCAGCTCCCGGCAGATGATACGGGCAACGCTATCCAGGATCTGTTCCTCGATCTCGGTGATTTCCCGGGTCGCAGCCATCCCTTTGCCTTCTCCGCCAAGCAGAAGATCGATGATGGGAAAAGCGACCTTCAAGTCTAGTTGCAGGGCCGCATTCATTCCCATGGGATCGAGCCGACAGGACGCCACGTACGTGGTCTCTGGAATTCTCTGCAGAAACTCGCGGTACGTAAGATGTTCGGCTGACACCAACGCAGCCGCGAACACCACCCGCAGGTAGGCGCCGAGCGAATGCGTGAGATTCCGGGCAAAGCCTTCATGCAGCAATGTGATTGCCTGCAGCTGTTCGCGCCCGATCTGTCCGGCCCGGCGGATGTCCCACAACTCGACCCGCGGCTGGTCCGGCAATGGCGCTGACGCGCGTCCCGCTCCGCTCGCGGCACGGACCATAGCATCGATCTCTTCCTGGTTCAGGACTTTTTCCATGGTTTCGATCCTTACCCGCCACCGCCGGAAGACGCGGCACGGGCCCGTCCACCGGTGCTGCCCATCATTTCCTCCAAACGCGAGCGGAGCCGGACCACTGCGAGGGAGTGGATCTGGGAGACGCGCGACTCTCCGATGCCCAGCACCGCGCCGACTTCCTTCATCGTGAGCTCTTCGAAGTAATAAAGGGCCAGCACCTGTTGCTCCTTCTCCGGCAACTCGGCGATCACGCGCGCCAAGAGGTCTTTCATCTCCGAGCGGAGGCAGCGAAAGAAGGGCGTATCCTCCGGTGCATTGGGAAGGTAATCACACAAGTCTTCTTCCTTGCCGTCCCACGGCGATTCGATACGCAGGCTGCCGACCTCCAGGCTGTCGAGCTCGCCCAGCAGATGCTGGAACTCATTGAGGGCCATGCCAAGCTCGGCCGCCATTTCGTTCTCCGTTGGAGCCCGGCTCAGTTCGAGGCTGAGTTTGCGGTGCGCCTCTTCCACTTTGCGCGCCTTGCGGCGCAGCTCGCGCGGCCCCCAATCCATTTCGCGCAGGCTGTCGAGAATGGCGCCGCGGATCCGGAACTTGGCATAAGAACCGAACTGCACGTGCTTGGAGCGGTCGAACTTGTTGAGGGCATCGATCAGCCCGATCACTCCTGCGTGTACCAGATCTTCGAGCGGCACGTGCCGGGGAAGGCGCTCGTGAATGCGGCGCGCGAGGTAACGGACTTGCGGCAGTTGCTCGAGCAGGATGCGGTCTCGTTCTTCTTTGTCCTGCCAGGCGGTATAGGCTTCAGCGGTACTCTGGGTCATGGCGTTCTCACTTCCCGGTCAAGAATCAAAACTTGGGCGGAGGCTCCCGGTTCGGCGACGCGCATCATCGCAGCACTCCGATCGACTGCACCTCGACCACAGGCGGTACCTCTAGAGGGGAGAGCACCACGACTTTGGGGAGGAAAGGCTCCAAGAGCCGCTTCAGGTGATATCGCGCCGGAGTTGAACACAGAAGAACGGGACTGGTGACGGCAACCTGCTCTCCTGCGAGTCGCCGCATCCCGTCGAAAATGCGGCGAGCAAACGGTGGCTGCAGCCCGGCCATGCCGGAAGGGGGCAGCGGGGCGCCGAAGGCGCGTCCCAGCTCTTCTTCGAGCGCGTGGTCCAGGGTCACCACACGCAGCCCGCCGGTTTCTGAAAGCAGGGGCCGGACCAGCGCGCGGCCCAACGACTGGCGCACCGATTCGACCAGAACGACGGGACTCTTCGTGGCGGGGGCAACGTCGAGCAGGGCCTCGAGAATAGCGGGCAGGTCGCGAATCGAGACCTGTTCGCGCAGAAGTTGCTGCAGGATTTTTTGCACTTCTCCTAGGCTGAGCACTTTCGGCACCAGCTCTTCGACCAGCTTGGGATGGCTCTCGGCCAGCCGCTCGAGCAGCCGCTTGACCTCCTGCCGGCTGAGCAATTCGTGCGCGTGCTGTTTGACCACCTCCGCCAGATGCGTGGCCAGCACCGAGGTCTGGTCGACGACGGCGTATCCTGAGGCCAGAGCCTGATTCTGCAAAGCAGCGGCAATCCATACGGCCGCGACGCCGAACGCCGGCTCTTTCGTGGGCGTGCCCGGCAATGGTCTGGGTGAGCCTTCCGAGCTGATGGCCATCAAGTGGTCCTGATACATCTCCCAGCGCGCCACTTCGACGCCGCGCAGGGCTACGACGTACTCGCGTGGTTTCAGGCGGACGTTGTCGGTGATGTGGACCGGGGGGACAATGAATCCCAGTTGCTGGGCAAGGTTCTGCCGCAAGGCCTTCACTCGCGCTAGGAGCTGGCCTCCCTGATTCTGGTCGACCAATGGAACCAGGCTGTAGCCGACTTCGAGACTGAGCTCGTCGAGCTTGAGCAGATCCTCGACCAAGTCTTTAGCCGGCTTCTTGTCAGGCGCCGGGGGGAGCGGCGCGGTGAGCTTGGGTGCCCGCCAGGCGAGAAAACCGGTTCCGGCCGCGAGCAGGAAGAAGGAAAACTTCGGCAGCCCGGGGATCGCCGCCAAAGCCAGCATGACGCCGGAGGCGATCAGCAGAGGCCGGCGGCGGGAAAGCACCTGACGTCCGACGTCGACCGAGAGCGTAGCGTCGGAGGAGGCGCGGGTCACCACGATTCCGCCAGCCATCGAAACCAATAGCGATGGGATCATGGTCACCAGGCCGTCGCCGACCGTCAGCACCGTATAGGTCTTGAGTGCCTCGTGGAATGGAATATCGAGTTGGAAGACGCCGATCAGGAATCCGGCAATGATATTGATGGCCGTAATAAGGATGGTGGCGATGGCGTCGCGCTGGTTGAAACGGGCGGCGCCGTCCATCGCACCGTAAAATTCCGCGTCGCGCGCGATCTGCTCGCGCCGTGCGCGCGCCTGTGCCTCGTTGATCAGACCCGCGTTCAGATCGGCGTCGATCGCCATCTGCTTGCCGGGCATGGCGTCGAGGGTGAAGCGCGCGGTGACTTCCGCCGTGCGTACCGCGCCGTGAGCGACCACGATGTACTGGATCGCGATCAGGGCGATGAAGATCACGAATCCCACGACATAGTTGCCGCCCACCACAAACGACCCAAAGGCCTCAATAACCCGCCCCGCTGCCGACACGCCCTCGTTGCCGTGCAGCAGAATGCGGCGGCTCGAGGCCAGATTGAGCGAGAGCCGGAACAGCGTCAACAATAGAAGCAGGCTGGGAAAAACCGAAAACTGCGAGGGGCGCAGAATCTGGATCGCCGACAGCAAAACCAGCACCGCCGCCGTGATGCTGAGCGCCAGAAGCACATCGAGGAGCAGGCCGGGTAACGGGACCAGCATCACAAAAATCAGCCCGACCGCGGCCACGGGCATGATCCACTCGACGCCCGAGCCGGATGTGGCGGTTGCAGTAGGAACGGCAGCGGGAGTCGCAGGCATCAGCTAGAGCCTCCCCGCAGCGGTGGACTGGGCTGCTCGCGCCTGCGCCCGCCAAATGGCGGCCAGAATCTCAGCGACCACGGCATACAGTTTCGGCGGAATGGCCTGTCCAATCTCGACGGCCCGGTAGAGCGCATGCGCTAAGGGCGGATTTTCCACGAGCGGAATGCCATGCCACAGCGCGACCTCGCGGATTTGAGCCGCCAGCAGGCTTCGTCCCTTGGCGACGACAACCGGTGCCTGCATTTCCATGTTGAATTCGAGAGCGATCGCGAACTCGGTGGGGTTGGTGATTACGACCGCCGCCCGCTCGACGTCCTTGAGCATGCGGCGCCGCCGCGCTTGCCGCTGCAGGCGCCGAATACGCATTTTGACCGCCGGATTCCCTTCCGTCTCCTTGAACTCGTCGCGCAAATCCTGGCGGCTCATCTTAAGCTCGCTTTCATGCCGCCAGCGCTCGAACAGATAGTCGGCGGCCGACCACACCAACAGAACCAGCGACGCCTTCCAGGCCAGCTCGAAGATGTGACTCGCGGTAAAGGCGATGAGCCCACTTCTGCTTCCGTGCAGTAGGGCGGGGAAGTGCGTCCAATCGCGAGCCAGCAGACTGACGGCGAGATAGATGATCATTGAGGTGGGCAACAATGATTTCAGCAGGCGGCTGACCGCATTCAGCGAGAACAGCTGTTCGAGCCGGGCTGCCGGGCTGAGGCGATTCAAGCTGGGAGCGAGCGCGGCAGGTGCAACCACCAACCCGCCCTGTGCGATGCCGCCCAACGTCGCGACCATCCAGCTGAGCGCGGCGGCGATGGCCACCCCACGGAAAATAGCGAGATCGTCTCGCCAGACTGGGATCGGCTGGTCGGGACGGGTCGCGGCTGAATCCAACTCATGGCGCAAGAGTCCGCGCCAGCCGACCGCAAAGACGGGAAGTTGCCAGGCCAGAAGGATGACGGCGGTCATGGTGCCCAATCCCGCGACGAGGTCACGGCTGCGTGCGACCCGGCCCTGCTCCCGCGCCTTTTGCCGCCGCCGCGGTGTTGCTTTTTCGGTTTTGTTCTGATCGGCCATGACCTCTTAATGAGACAGGTGCAGCAACCGCTCTCCGAAGGCGATCGACTCGGCGAACCTCTGGTTAAAGCTGTGCGGCCAGTAGACGACGATCGCAATCAGCATCGCGAGTCCCAGCAGGTTCTTCACCGCCAGCCCGATGAACAATACGGGAAGCTGCGGGGAAGCTTTTCCGAGGAATCCCAAGGCGACATCGGCCACCAGCGTGGCAGCAAGGCCGGGCGCGGCAATCTGCACGCCGGCCAGGAAGATCCCTCCCGCAGCGTGCAGCAGGCCGGTGGCAACGGCGAAGGTGGCGAGTGCCATTCCCGCGGGCAGATAGGCGAAGCTGTTTGCCACGGCGCGGAGCAGCCAGTGGTGGACGTCGAGCTGCAAGAAAATCAGGAGCGCGGCCAGCCGGTGAAGCTCGGCGAGCACGGGCGTGTCAGCCTGCGTGGTCGGATCAAACAGCGTTGCCAGCGAATATCCCATCTGCACGCCAAGAAGCTGGCCGGCCATCGTCGGCGCTTCCATCATGAAGTTCGCCGCGAGACCCAGCAGCAGCCCGACCACAACTTCACTCAGCGCGACCCCTACCCACTGCCAGGACTGCAAGTCCAGTTGCACCGGAGCGCGCAGCGGATACAGCAGGGCCGTCACCAGCAGGGTCAGAGCCGCTTTCACCGGCGCGGGAATCGCGTCGCTGCCGAGAAAGGGGCAGAACACCATCAACCCGGAAACGCGCGCCCCCACGAAAACGGCAGCCGCGACGATCTGATCAAGGTGCAGTTCCATACGATTTCTCGATCTCTTCTCCGACCCGGAAAACGTTCACCGCACGAAAGGCCGGAAGTCGGAAAACATCTGCAACGTGAAGGCCCCAAGGCGGCGCGCCATCCAAGGCATAAGCAAAAGCACAGCCGCCGCCGCCGCGAACAGCCGGGGCACGGTCGAAACCGTCGTCTCCTGCAAGGAGGTGAGCACCTGCACAACGTTGATCAGCAGCCCGACCACGGTCGCCACAATGAGCAATGGCGCGCCCACGCAGAGCGCCGTCTCCAGCGTGCGGCGAATCATCTCGACGACTTGATCCGAACCCATCGGTTAACCTCCTGCCTCGTGAAACTCATGTGAAGCTCTTCATCAGCGAGCCAACCAGCAGGTTCCATCCGTCGACCATCACGAAGAGCATGATTTTCAGCGGAGTGGAGATCACAACCGGCGGCAACTGAAGCATGCCGATCGAAGTTGTGACTGCGGCCACGACCATGTCGATGACCAGAAAGGGCAGAAACAGCGCCGCGCCGATCTGAAACCCGGTCTTCAGCTCCGAGAGAATGTAGGCAGGCACGACCACCCGCATGGGGACGTCGTCGGGTCGCGCCGGACGTGGAGCCTGCGCCAGTTCCAGAAACAGCGCCAGGTCTTTCTCACGCGCGAACTTGAGCATGAAGTGGCGGAGTGGAGGCGTGCCTTCTTCGATCGCGGCCCAGGCGTCGATCTGGCCACGCTGAAATGGAACGACGGCGTTCTGATAGATCGAGGTTCCGACCGGCTGCATCAGAAAATAGGTCAGCACCAGCGACAGACCGATCAGGGTCTGATTACTGGGGGCGGTCTGCGTGCCCAGAGCCTGACGCAGAAAATGGAATACCACCAGCAGGCGCGTGAACGGAGTCAGAGCCACGACCAGCGCGGGCAGAAGCGTCAGCAGGGTCAGCAGGACGACGATATTCCAGGGTACGGAACCACTCGCTCCCGCCGGTCCACTCCAGTTGAGTCCGGCCACATGACGCGGCCGGGCCGCGGCCCACAGCGCGTTCGCCGGCCATATGATGACGGCGATGGTCACCGGCGGTCGGGTCCAGGTGCTCCAATTCAAAGCTGCTCCTCTCCGGACACTCGGTTCGGCTGGTTGATGGGCCGAATCGGGATTTCTTTCTTGTCTTCCAGCGGAGACAAGAGCACGAGCGACGAAGGAGTTCCACCAACCAAGAAGCGCGATCGCTCAAACTCGATCACGGCCACGAAGCGGCGTTCTCCAAGCGGCAAGCTCTCGCACAGACGAAGGCGTCGCGGCGGCCGATGACCCAGCCGGAGAATCTCGCACAAGAGGGTGCGAACACGCCGCCACAAATCAGAGCGCACCGCCACAATTGCGGACGGCATCTTGCCGAAATGAACTTCTCTGTTCATGGCTTGCCAGCCTTGCGCCTCATACCAGCTCGGTGAGCCGCACTGCCAGCCGGTTGCCGGCAGCCTCAAACTCGCCCCATCCGATGAGAGTGCCGTTCACCCGCAACGGAACGTCATGCGTAAGCCGCCAGCGGGTCGGGATCACCAATCCGGCCTGCAGCTGCAGAAGATCGCTCACCTTGAAATCCGGCAGTGGCAGTTCCACCGTTAGCTCGCAGGGCAGCCTGAGCACCGGACGCCAGCGGGGGTCTTCATCACCGGCTTCTTCGGCTCCCTTTGCTTTTTCGCCATTGGGCGGAGACAGTGCCTGTTCGACTGCGGCTGACATCGGTTTCGTTCCTTAGAGCTCGTGCTCAGCGCTGGATCAGAAATTCCGTGAAATAAACCTCTTCCACCCCCAGCTGGGGGATGCGGTCCTGCAAGGCTTGGAGAAGACTCTGTTTCAACTTGGTTTTGCCCGCTGCCGTTGCCAGATCCTCAACCTTGGCTTGGGCGAGGACGCCGAGAATCGTGTCGCGCACCTGTGCCACGGGAACTGCTTCTTCTCCACGTTTCAATTCTTTGTTCAGTCCGAGATCGATGCCCACGCGCAAGTACGACCGCTGGTCAGGATCGGCCAGGTTGAGAACGAAGGTATCGAGATGAAGCGTGAACAGGGTGTGCGGCTCTCCGCTGGGCGCGGCCGATGAGTCGCCCCCGCGGTCGGCCCAGAACCAAACGGAGATCCCCGCCAGAATAAGAAGCGGGAGAAGCAAAGCGGGCTTGCCGGTGCGCCCACGGGTCGGGGCACTCACGATGTTCTTGTTTTCCGTCGAAGGCTCCGGCATGCAGTTCGGAAAAGCAATCCAACTTCCGATGCCCGGCACGAAAGGAGGAGGCATCGATCTCTCGGCCGGCGGAGCTGTTCGACCTTAGAAATCAATCACTCGGAGATGCTTCTGGTGGACAAATCGCAGAAGGCTGCGCGATCAGAGGCCGATCAGTTCGAGATGATTAGCGATTCATGAACCGATTCTCATTAGAAGCGCCTCAACGCGTCTTCGGCCCCCGAAGGCAACCGAAGACGCATTGATTTCGTGTACGCGGATTCCTACTGTTTCAGTGCGATCGTGTCCTGGGTGATCTGATCGAAAGTGGTCACCGCTTTGGCGTCGGCCTCGAATCCGCGCTGGGCCACAATGAGATTGGCAAACTCGGTAGCGATGTCGACGTTCGACAACTCCAGCGATCCCCCCGAGAGCGTTCCTAGCTCGCCCGCACCCGGAACCCCCACCACGGCCTGGCCGGAAGCCAGCGTAGGCGTGTAGTCGGTGTTGCCGTTGAGTTGGAGTCCGTTGTTGTTGGAGAAGCTGGCGAGGGCGATTTGTCCGAGCGACTGGGTCGCGTCGTTGCTGAACGTGCCGGTGATGGTTCCGTCGGAGCCGATGGCAAAGCTCACCAGTGAACCGCTGCTGTTGCCGTCCTGACTGATGGACGTCGTACTGTTGGGAGCTGCCACCTGGGTGAGCACGGGAGTTGTCCCATTGAGCACGTTCCAATTGAACGTCATGTTGGAGGCACCATCGGCGAGGCCGGTGATGGGAATCCCGGTGATGTTGGATAGAGCCCCAGTAACGGTACCGCCGGTTGTGGCCGTATCGCCGATCAGCACTCCGTTCCCGTTGAATGTCAAGGTGCCCGTCGCCAGAACGCCAGTAGCTCCGGCTGCACTCAGATCGGTGGCTGGGATGCTGAGACTGTAATCCCAAGTATTGGGACCGGTGTTGGTGAACGTGGCAGTCAAGTCGTGAGGGGCTCCCAGGGAGTCATAGATCTGAACCGGTGTCGAAAAAGGAGCGCTAGTCGGAGTCGTTGCCGCGTTGAGGTTGACGGTGAGCTGGATGTTGCCGGTCTGGGTCGGCGGACTGATGGTGCCAGCGCCCAGCTGTATCGGCGCGATGCCAGCGCCCGTGTTAACCACTCCGTTAACTGCGGGATATCCCAGAACCTGCTGTCCGCTGGAGGTGACGAGGTAATTATTAAGTTCGGAGAAGTCGCCGGCCCGCGTGTAGGCGATCGCGCCGTCCGAATTCTGCACGGCGAAGAATCCTGTGCCTTGGATCGCGACATCCGTGGGCACGCCGGTGGCGCTGACGCTGCCCTGAGTGAACAACGAGGGCATGGAACTGACTTGAGTGCCGGCTCCAACTTGAATTGGATCTCCCGATCCAGTTGTTCCGAGACTCTGATAAAACAGATCGCTGAAAAGGACGGTTGTGTCCTTGTATCCGGTCGTGTTTTGGTTGGAAAGGTTATTGGCGATGGCGGACAGCGCCGTAGACTCGGCGGTCAGCCCAGAGAGTGGTATGGAAAAATTTGGCATTTTAGAAGACTCCTTGAATCTTGTTGTTCAGAATGGAAGACGCGGGAGAGGCAAAATTTGGAATGGCTGCCTGAGCCGCGGATACGGCGGCGGAAACCATCGCCGCAGGTATAGGAGAAGCGGAATTCGCCGGACTGAGGGAACTGGGGATGGCAGCCGGGTTTCCTCCAGAAGAAGTTCCGCCGCTGGCGCCCGGAGTTGTCCCTCCCGAACCACCCGATGAGGTCGGTATCGCCTGCTGCAACAGTTGCTCGATCTGGGTGACTTCGCTGAGCTCGCTGAACTGGGCGAGCTGCCCGACAAACTGCGAGGGATCCAGGGGATCGAGTGGGTCTTGGTTCTGCAACTGCGCGACCAGCAGCTGCAAGAACATGTTATTCAAGCTTTGTGACGTCGGAAGCCCGCTGCTTGTCGTCGTCGTCGTTCCGCTTGAGGGTGCGGTTGAGGCAATCAGGGTTGTACTCAAGGGCGATCCTCCTTCACGCAAGAATATTGAGACTGCTAGAGCTGTTTGGTGCACCTTCGGTGGCTGGCGCAGTGAAATCGCTCGCAAGCGGCTCGGCGATCTCGGAATGAATGGATCGCGAAGAGGCATACGAGCGAGGCTGTGAATCGCCGCCCGACGAAGAATTTCCGGAAAATGTGAATCCTTGATGGAAGCTCACTTGGTTGAGCCGCAGGCTCTGCTGCTGAAGCGCATTGGCAATGCCAGGCAGCTCGTTCGCGAATAGCGAACGCAGGTCGCCTTTTTCGCTGCCGATGGTCACTCCCACATCGCTGGCACGCACAACCGTGCGAACCTCCACGCTGCCGAATGCCGGAGTATTGAGCCCAATCCGCATCTCCGATTGATTGGCCTTGGCGACGATCTGAGCCATTTGCACCGGGGTTGTTGTCGGTGTCTGGGGTATCTCGCCTGCAGATGGATGATTCGCCGTCAGCTCGGTCGAGCCCGGCGCGGCGCTGCTATCCGGCATCGGCGATGGGGTCGAAGCTGTCCTGGTGGATGCGGGTACCGCCGGATCTGCAAGAGCCGTAACCGCGGACGGAATTGTGCCGCTGGGAGGAGGTGCAGTTTGCGTCGCAGCGATGACCGGACCCGAATGAGGAGATGGATCGGAGGCATTTCCGTTCGAGGTGCCGGATGGTGAATCTTTATTTGCCGACGGAGCCTGCGATGTGGCACTGGACTGCGCGGGACTGTTTGCCGTTGCCGCTTGAAAACTGTTGCTGCCGGCACCGGGTCCGAGAGTCTGAGAAGAGGCCCCGATTTGCGCAGTGGAAGGGGGAGAAACAACGGACTTGCTGTTGGAAAGAATTGGATGTGACGCGCGTATCACGCCAGCGGATGAAGGCAAACTCTGAGGAAGTTCGGTGACAGAATGCGTGAAAGCGGCGGTGGTGTTAGCCGGGATTGTTGGCGCAGATCCCTGTGGGAAAGACGTGGCCGGAGTCGCAGAAGAGATCAAGGGCATGCCTGACAGAATGTCAGTCGTGAAGACTTGTGCAACCGGTTGGTGGCGATTCGCCTGTTGAAGCAGCGGAGAGACAGGCTGGATTTTTGAGGACGTGACGTCACGCGATGCATCGGTTGACAGCGGAATCTCCGCGGAAATATTTGGACAAACCTGAGTCTCGTCAGAGCCTTTGACAGTCAGAGAAGGTTCAGAATCGGCTGGCCCGGAGTCATCTGCTGTATCGGGTAGAGGGGACATTTCTGCCTGCGAGAGCGAAGAGCCTGTTGCGGTTCTTGCCTGGATGTCCGTGGATTGGGGCACAGTCAATTCCAGCGGAGATGGAGTGGCTGTCTGTGGCGAGTGGGTGCTGGAGGTTTGCTCCGGAGTGGGTGCGGGATCGGGAGGAGTATTCGCGATTCTCGCCTTGAACATACCTTCTGTTATTTCCGGCTGAGAGGCTGCCACGGAGGTTGTTGGGGTAGGATCGTTGTCTTTTTGCAAAGAAGACAAACGCGACAGCGTCGGCTGCCTCACCGGCGTTTCGGCGCCACGGGAGAGAGGAGATCCGATGGCATCGAGTGGTGGCACAACCACCGCCGGACTCATACCCGGCTGAAGGGCTGGCGCACTGGTGGAGGGGTTGGACGATCCAGTTCCTGGAATCTGGGCCGATGTATTTCCTGACTGGTTCGCAGAATTCGCAGTGGCCATCGCAGCCGGGAGATTCGCAGAGGCTACTTCAATATTCGCAGTCGATGCGGGATCCTGGGCCGTCGGTAAAGGAGTCGCGCTTTGCGGTGAGGTTACTGCCTGTGGAGATGTTTCTCCCAATGAGAGTGTCGGAAGCACTGCAAGAGTTGAGGCCGGCGAGGGATTGTTGGTGAGGGCTTTCGTATTTTTCGTAGATGTCGCCGTTGGCTTGACCGCAGATGTTTGCGGATCGACTTGCACTGAGACGCAAGCGGTGATGCTGTTGGCTGGCGGTGCGGTAAGCTGCGACGCACAGATTGCCCCGAAACTGCCTGAATCTTTCGCGATGGAGTCCGGTTTGGCAAATGAGCCGGAGGCCGGGTTCGAAGAGAGGCTGGACAAAAGCGGGATTTCGATGGCGGCAATCACGGTAACAGCCAATGCGAAGCTCATCCCGATGGATGCATCTCGTGTGCCAACTCGCAGGGGGGCGATTTGCGGGGAGCCTGAGCGGAAAATCCCTGAATTCAGGGGATTTCCGCGCGCGCCGATGGAGACTGTTCGACAGCTGCGAAGGGTTCATAGCCGGGCAAGGTCTGCCCAGCCCGGCAGATTCTAGCCACGCCGCAAGTACGCTTGCCGGAGAAGAAATAGGTCGTCGAGCCGGCGCTGTTCGCGCCGCGTGACATCGCGTTCGTGTTCGCGATACTGGTGGGTGCGCAAGCTTTCGAAAGTTTCGCGCTCACGATGCGCCTGCTCGAAGACTTTCTGCTGTTGATCCCTTAAATTCTGCAGGCGCAGAAGTTCGCGGTCCAGATCCTGTCGGTGTTGGCGTAGCGACGCTTCCGACATCAGTGCAAAATGCATTTCGGCGGCGGTAGTCCCCGCGCCGATTTGCCGGGAATGACTCAGTTGCTCCTGCCGTATCCGTTCGTCAACTACCTCGACGAGATGACGTACCCTGGCAACCTGCTGGTTGGCGGCGCGCAGGCGCAACTCATGCTGATGCTCTACACTCTGCCGGAAATGAAATACTGCCTCAAGCGGAAAGCGAAAAGGCATATCTAAACAAGCTAGCCGGGCAACGCCAGCAATTTTGTGATGCTTTCGGAAAACGAAATAGCTTCGCCCGGTTTCTGCATCAGAAACCGGTGCAGCTCGGGGATCAGGGCCAGCGCCTTGTCGAGAGTCGGATCGCTTCCCTTTTGATAGGCGCCAATGCGTATCAGATCTTCGGAGGCGGTGTAGGCGGCAAGCAGCCGGCGCAATTCGTGGGCTTTCTGCAGATGGGGAGGGGAGCTGACCGCGGGCATCAAACGGCTGACGCTGTCGAGAACGGCGATCGGCGGATAGTGACTGCGGACAGCCAGTCTGCGATCGAGCATGATGTGTCCATCGAGCAGGGCACGCGCGCCGTCGACCAGAGGATCCTGTTCGTCGTCACCTTCCATCAAGACCGTGTAGAACGCGGTGATGCTGCCACTTCCGAATTGTCCGGCGCGTTCGATCAGCCGCGCCAGCATGGAAAAGCACGATGGGGTGTAACCCTTTGCAGTGGGAGGCTCGCCCGCCGCCAAGCCGATCTCGCGCTGCGCCATTGCCAGACGAGTGAGAGAATCGACCACCAGCAGAACATGCCTTCCCCGAGTGCAAAAGTATTCTGCGACGGCGGTCGCCGCCAGCGCCGCCCGAATACGCAGCAGCGGAGACTGGTCGGAAGTGGAGACGACGACTACGGCGCGTCGGCGGCCCTGCTCTCCCAAGGAGTTTTCAAGGAAATCACGCACTTCGCGGCCGCGCTCACCGACTAACCCGAGCACCGTAAGGTCGGCTCCCGTGTTGCGCGCCATCATGCCGATCAACGTGCTCTTGCCTACACCGCTTCCGCCAAAAATGCCGATCCGCTGTCCGCGTCCGCAGGTGAGAAAAGCGTCGACCGCGCGGATGCCGCAACCGATCGGCTCGCGAATCGGCATTCTCTCCAGCGGTAGGGGCGCGGCGCCATCGAGCAAGCGATAGTCGTGGGCAAGGTAAGGAGGGAGGGAATCGAGAGGCTGGCCACTGCCGTCAACGACCCGGCCGAGCATGTGGTCACCGACACGCAGAGTGGCCCGCTCGCCCCAGGTGACGACACGGTCGCCGTGGCGCACGCCGCGCGGTAAATCGAGCGGCATCGATAGAACCGTGGATCCGCGGAATCCGACAATCTCGCCCGGAAGAATTCGTCCTCCGGCATCGTGGATATGGCAGATCTCCCCCACCGAGCAGAATGGGCCTTCGGACTCGACCAGAGGTCCGACCACCTGGGTGACGCGTCCATGCCAGCGCAGAGCGGCACAGGTTTCGAGACGTGCCAGATAAGGTAAGAGTGAGGCATCCGCGCTCATCGCGAAGCTCCCGGACGCGCTGCCAGCAAGTCCATCAGGCCTTGCTCGATTTCTTTCAGTTGCACTTCCAGCCCGAGGGCTGCGGTACCCATCGAAGTCTCCAAGGCGCAGCGGTCGAGGGGCTGGGACGGATCTTCGACGATTTCCGGAATTCTGGCAGGATCCATGCGAGTGGCCAGATAGCGGCGCCAGTCGCCGGCATTCTGGGGATGAACGCGGAGCACGACCTGGGTTGCCCCATCGATGTTTTCGAGTGCAACGCGCACGATACCGGCCAGCAGCAACGGGTCGAGTTGCGCCTCGCGATGCAGAATCTTGCGAGCCACGGCGAGGGCCAGCCGGACGACCTCGCCTTCGATCTTCTGAAAGTAGGCGGCGCGGTCGACCGTGAACTGGGCCAGCGCGTCGGCAACGGCGCCTCGCTCACGCGTCAGCTGGTCGTCGAAGACTTTCTGCGCTTCGGTGTGTCCCTCCTGCCGCCCTTGCAGCCGCGCCCGTGCCTCGCGACCAGCAGCGTCGCTCTCCATCGTATCGGTTGACTGTGGGCGCAGTCGGCTCAGGGCGCGCGGGTTCCCGTCCGCCGTGTTTGCCGAAATCAAATCGTAGGGGAAGGGCTCGGTCACCGGAAGGGCGGGGGCTTCAGGGGGCGGGCCGGCCGCTACCACGGACCGGCTAGGCGACGTACTCATCGTCCCCCTCCGGGGTCAGTGAGAGCTTGCCTTCGGCTTCGAGCTTTCGCGCCACGGCGACGGCCTCCAGTTGGGCCTTGTGGACGTCGCGCGATTTCACCGGTCCCAGCACCTCCATGTCTTCCTTGAGCATCTCGACCGCGCGCGAAGACATCGACTTGAAGATGTAGTTCTTCAACTCCTCCGACGCGCCGCGCAGTGCCGTGGCCAGATTTTTCTTGTCCATCTGTCCCAGCAGTTCCCGGATTCCGGCCTCCGGAACCGTCAACAGGTCTTCGAAGGTGAACATGAGGTTGCGGATGGAGAGCGCCAGTTTGGGGTCTTCTTTTTCGATCCCCTCGAGAATAGTCTTGGCAATGGTAATGTCGAGCCGGTTCATCACGTCGGCCACGCCGCGCAATCCGGCGTAGGCGCGCCGGCTTTGCTCGCCCAAGGCTTCCAGGCGCTTGTGCAGCACAATTGCAACCCGCTGCGCCATCTCCGGCGAAAACTGTCGCAGTTGTGCCAGCCGCTTGATGGCCTCCGCGCGCAGTTCTTCGGGAAGGCGCATCAGCAAGGTGGAGGCCTGTTTGGCCTCGAGGTGCGCGAGAATCAACGCGATGGTTTGAGGATGCTCGCCCTCGATGAACTTTGCGAGCTGTTGCGGATCCGCTTTCCGCAACGAGTCGAGTTTGCCGGCAGTTTGCTCCGCCGTGAGAGATACCTGGCGAAGCAAGTCGCGCGCGCCTTCTTCGCCAAAAGCCTTGAGCAGGAGCTTGTTGGCGTACTCTCGTCCTCCCTGGGCCAGATAGTCCCCCGCCATCGCCAGCCGCTCGAACTCTTCGAGGACCGCCAGAGCGGTCTCCGCGTCAACCGAAGTCAATGCGGCAATTTCCTGGGTGATCCGTTCCACTTCGGGCGGCGACAGATGCCGGTACATCTGGCTGGCTGCATCCTCTCCCAGCATCACCATGAGGATTGCCGCCTTGCGGATACCAGCGGGCGCTGCGGCGGTAGCACTCACCGTTGTCCCTCCTCCTGCACCCAGCTCTGAACCAGCCGACTGGCGGCCTCCGGCTCTGCCTTTACCTTTTCAGTGAGCAGATGTTTCAGGCGCGTGGCGCGCTTCCCGCCTTCCTCAATGGCACCTTCCAGTCCAGAGTGCCCGGCTCCTTCCCCAGCAACTTGCGGCGCGAGCCGCCCCGAAACTCTTCCCGGCAGCTCGCGGAAAGCGGCGAGAGCCTGACGTTTCACGGGACGCAACACGAGCCAGTAAACCACCAGGAACAAAGCCGCCAAACCCACATAGCGCAGCGCCCAGGACCAGGGCTCAATCAGGCGCCGCCAGTGCTCGGTCCTGGCCGGTGGCGGAGGCGTCTCGAGAGGCGCTTCCTGAAAGGACAGATTCTCAACCGCCAGCACATCGCCGCGCTGCGAGTCCACCCCGATGGCGGCCCGCGCCAGCTGTTCAATCTGCTTCATTTCGTCCGCAGTCCGCTTGCGCCGCGCGCTGAGTCGCTTGCCGGACTGCTCCGTAGTTTCGACGGCATCATCGACCAGCACGGCTGCGGCGATACGGCGGATTCGCCCGGCTGGCTCCACGCTGTGATGAAGGCTCTTGCTCACGGCATAGGTAGTCGCATCGGATCGCGAGTTCGCCTGTTCGGCTGCGGACGCGGGCGTCGCAGGCTGCGTCCCGGAAGGCACATTGCTGGCGGTGCCCGGTACGCCCGCGGGAGCGCCACCGGTGGAGCTTTCTTCCGAGTGTTCCTGGGTCAGGGTGGCGGGAGTCTTGGGATCGTAGGTTTCCTGTGTGTCTTCGCTGGTGCCTAGTTCGTACTCAACGTGCACGCTGGCGCGAACGTGGTCGGTACCCACAACCGGCTCAAGCGTATGCACCAGAGTTTTGGCTAGTTCCTCGTCGAGCCCGTAGGCATGGCCGATCGCGCCATCGCGGTTGTGCAGCAATGGCGTATTACTGTCGGCGTCGACGACGGTGACGTTCTCCGGACGCAGGCGGTCGACGGCGCTGGAGACCAACTGGGGGATCGCCTGCTGCGCCTCCTCAGACAAACGCCCGGCGCGGGTCTTGACGATGACCGCCGCTTTGGCCTCGTGCTCTTGCTCGGTGAACAGGGATTCTTCCGGCATCACCAAATGCACGCGCACGGCTTCGACTTCGCTCAGCGTCGCCAGGGTGCGCTCGAGTTCCCCTTCGAGCGCGCGTTGGTAGTTCACTTTTTCGGTGAAGTCGGAGCTGGCCCAGTTGGGCGTATCGAACAATTCAAAGCCGAGGCGGGCACTGCGCGGCAGGCCGGCGGCAGCGGTTTCGAGGCGGGCGGCATCGAGCTTATCTTCGGCAACCAGAAGACTGCTGCCGTCGGGGGAAACCTGGTGCGGAATGTTCTTGGCGGCCAGCCTGCTTGCCAGGTTCTGGGCTTCCTCGGACCGCAGCCCAGAGTAAAGAGTTACATACTTCGGCTGACCGAGCAGCCCGACAAACAGCCAGATCGTAGCTCCGACCAGAATCGCGCCGCCCGCAAGCAGCAGCCGCTGGTTCAGCGTCAAGCCCTCAAAGAACTGTCCCAGACGTAGGAGCGCGTCGTTTCCTGTTGGTTTGCTGTCTGCCATGGCGGTTGCCAGCATTTGCCAACCTCAGCTTCTGTTGCCTTGGCTGCGGTGCTGCATTTCCTTTCCGCGGAGTTCTTAGAATTGCATGCGGGAGATCTCCTCATAGGCAGACACGATTTTGTTTCGCACCTGCATCATCAGCTGAAAGCTGAGGTCGGCTTTCTCGACCGCGATCATCGCAGTGTGCACGTCCGCCCCAGTGCCTTCCAGGACTCCCGCGACCTTGGCCTCAGCCTGTCCCTCCAGTTGCTGGATGTCGTCGATCGCGCTGTGCAGAACTTCCCGAAAACCACCGCTGGAATCGCTTGCGGGCACGAGTGCCGACGAGTCGACTTCCGCCGGAAGGATGCGCAAGGAAGAGATGGCGCCGTTCATATTCGATTCTCCCGCAAGGCTTCGGATCAACTGAGAATCTGCAGAGACTGCTGGATCATGTTCTTGGCTGCCTGTACTGCCGCGGCATTCAACTGGTAGGCGCGGACCGCGCTCAGCAGATCCGTCATCTCCATCACCGGGTTCACGTTGGGATACGTCACGTAGCCAGATTTGTCGGCATCGGGATGCCCGGGTTCGTAGCGGCGCGGTAATGGGGAAGCGTCGGCCACAATGCGATCGACGCGAACCCCCTCGGGCGCCCTCTCATGAAGCCCGGCCAGCAGCAGGGGGAAACGCGCCAGCGGGCGGGCGCGAAAAACCACGAGCTGCCGCCGGTAGGCGCCACCCTGCGGCGTACGCGTGGTCTCGGCATTCGCCATGTTGGCCGAAACGACCTCAGCCCGCCAGCGCTCCGCCGCTAACGCCGAACCACTGACTTCGAGCATGCCAAACAGGTTCATGATGTGGTACCTCCAAAGTTGATTGCCGTCGAAATGAGGTGGAACTGATCTTTCAACAGTTGCACCCCAAGGGTGAACTTCATCTGCGCTTCGGCCAAAAGCAGGCTCTCCCGCTCAACGCTGACGTTATTGCCGTCCGGCCGTTCCATCAGCCCGCGCACGGGGTGCGAGCTCGGACGAAAGGATGCATATTCAACCTCGTCACCCTCTGCATGGGATGCTGCGGCTGCAGCCCGCTTCAACTCCGCCCGAAAGTCCAGATCCTGCGTGTGATAGCCGGGCGTGTCGATATTGGCGAGATTCGTCGAAATCAGCCGGTAACGGGCCAGGTCCACGTCAAGGAAGCGGCCCAAAGCTTCCGACATCGAGGTTTCAATCATGTTGGTGTGGCTCATGGATAACTGCTCCAGCTCGGCAGACCGTAGCTGCGGACCTTGTTACGCACGGTGCGCAGGCTGACGCCAAGCAGTTCCGCTGCGCGCGAGCGGTTGCCTCCCGTGGCTGCGAGCGTAATTTCGACCAGCTTGCGTTCCATCTCCCCAAGCGAAACTCCTGGGCGAAGGCATGCATCGCGGGGAACGACCCCGGGGGCTTCGGTTTGCACCCAGTCGGTTCCTTCGAGTGCGGCCGGGCCAATTTCGGGCATAGTTGCCAAAGCCACGGCGCGACGTACGCAGTTGGCCAGTTCACGCACGTTCCCCGGCCAGGAGTGCGCTTCGAGTTGCTCCAGAAGCTTCGGAGTCAGATGGAAGTTTGTGCCGGGCGGGGCATAGAGCCGGACAAAGTATTCAGCCAGCTCCCGGACATCACCGGGTCGCTCCCGCAGGGGGGGGAGGCTGAGGGGGATGACGTTCAGGCGGTAATAGAGATCAGGGCGGAACTTGCCCTCGCGCACCATCTGGGGCAGGGCTCGATTGGTGGTCGCGATCACGCGCAGGTCAACGTGAATTGTGCGGGTATCACCCAGACGGTCAAACTCGCGCTCTTGCAGCGCGCGCAACAGCTTGGGCTGCAGACCAAGCGGCATCTCCCCGACTTCATCAAGCAGCAAGGTTCCCCCATTCGCAAGTTCGAATTTACCGGGTTTGGCATTGCTGGCTCCGGTGAAGGCGCCTTTGGTGTGGCCGAACAGTTCGCTCTCCAGCAGGGTTTCGGGAAAAGCCGCGCAGTTCACGGCGACAAAGGCGCGGTCGCGGCGCGGGCTGAGGCGATGGATGAGGCGCGCGACCACTTCCTTGCCGGTACCGCTCTCGGCCTCAATCAGGACATCGGCGTCGCTGGCCGCCGCTCGCCGGGCGCGCTCCAGCACCTGCAGCCAGGAGGGGGCCTGGCCGCGGATGTCCTTGATCGCATCTGCCTGAGATGTCGCGTGCGCCAGAATACGTTCGGCGGCCCGTTCCAGCTGCTCAAAAGCGACCGGTTTGACCAGATAATCACAAGCACCGTCCTTCATGGCGGCCACGGCGTCGGGGACACTGGCGAATGCCGTCAGCAAAATTACCGCGGTGCGAGGAGCCAGGGCCCTTGCGGAGCGCATGACGAAGAGGCCGTCGTCACCGGGCATGCGGATGTCGGTCACAACCAGGGGATGCATCGAGCGACGAAACCGTTCAAGCGCCTCCCCAGCGCTGGCCGCGCACTCCACCTCCCACCCCCGGCGCTGGAAACGTGCTTCGAGCGCAGCCCGCATTCCGGGGTCGTCATCGACTACCAGCACACGGCTCATACTCCGACTCCTCGAGAAAGTTTGGCGACGACGGGAAAGGTCAGCGTAAAGTTCGCGCCCGATCCCGAGCGGCTGGCCGCGGTGATCGTTCCCCCGTGTTGCTCGACAATCTTGCGGCAGACCGCCAGACCGAGGCCGAGGCTGCCCATACGAGTGCTGAATCCCGGTTCAAAGATACGAGGCAAGTGCTCTGGAGAAATTCCTGGTCCGTTGTCGCGGACCGCGAGCATGGCAGTCGTGCCATCCTGACTTCGGTGCCCCGCGACTTCGATCCAGCCTCCTTCCGGCATGGCCCGTAGTGCATTCAGCAGCAGATTCAGGAGAACCTGTTCAAGGCAGTGACGATCGGCCGGAAAAAAAACTCCGGCGAGGCTGTTCTGCAGGCTCAGGACGGTGCGGGACTGATGCGCCAGGGGCATAAAGAAATCGCGCGCCCACTCGAGCAATTGTCCGAGATCGACTGGAACACGCTTGGGCTCGGGAAGACTATGGAAGCCCAAAACGTTATTCACCGTCGCGGCCAGGGTGCGAAGGCCAGCCTGCACATGTTCCACCCATTTCCGGCAGTCCGGTTCGAGGTCGGACTCGGCCAGCAACCCGGCAAATAGTTCCAGACTGCCGAGCGGGTTGCGAATTTCGTGCGCCAGAACGGCAGACATTTCCGCCAGCGCCTGTTCCCGGCGAATCTTCTGTTGTGCTTCCTCGAGATGCTTGCGCTCGCTTACGTCGCGCACGATGAACACCGAAGAACCCGCCCCATCCGCAATCGGGGCATGCCGCACCGCCAGCCAGCGTAGGGCCCCACGCTCGCCGCCGAGGCTCGCTTCCTGTTCCCTGTTTTCTCGCCGCGCCCGGTCCAAAAGCTCGCGCACCGCGGCAGGTAGCCGCGAAATAGGGGACAAGGCGGGACCTCTGCCGGGGTCGACTCCGAGCAAACGCAGAGCCTCCGGATTGGCACGCGAGATTTCGCCGTCGCCTGAGACGGCAACAACGCCGCACGGCAGGCCCTCCAGAATACGATCCAGATGGGCGCGAATCCGGCGATTTTCCTCGAGGCTCAGCGCCAGATCGGCGTGGCTTTTCTCAAGCTCTCGCCGCAGTCTCTCCACCTCGGAGCGCAACATTGCATAGGACCGCTCAAGTGAATCCGCCACTGCGGCGAAGGACCGAAAGGCGTGCAGTAGATGTCGCTCATCTTCGGTGGTCGCCGTGCCGATATGAGCCTTAGTGAAGCTGGGACCGACGGGTAGAAGTGCTTCCGGCTCTCCCCTCGACATGGGCAAAGAAGTCATAGACGCAGGCAAGATTTGCACGGGGGATGCCACTCGAGAACCCGGTGGCTAAGATTTGTCTCAGGATTGGGCAGTTCCAACCCATCAGAGCGGCAGATTGGCGGTAACCGTCGTGCCCTCGCTGTCGGAGTCGATGCTCAGCAGCCCGCCGAGTTCTCGTATTCTCTCTCGCATACCACTGATTCCGACTCCATCTGCGACTGTCATTGAGTCGGAGAAGATACCGCTTCCCGGATCACTGACCTCGATGCAGACGCGGCTCGGACCTTTGCATACCCGCACAACGACCGTCGAGCTTCCCGAGTGCCGCTGCACGTTCGTGAGAGATTCTTGAACAACTCGGAACGCCGCAAGCTCTCTCTCGGGCGAAAACCGACCAAGATCCCGTGGCACCTCCACTCTCACCTTAATATTGCTTCGCTGCGCAAAGCGCTCGACGTACCACTGAATCGCAGAGGTGAGTCCCATCTCGTCAAGAGTGGGCGGATACAGCAAGTCCGAGAGCTGGCGAACTTCGCCAAGCAAGTGATCGACCAGCCTCGAGCTGTGCCTGATCAGGCTGGCGTTTCGACTCCTCCGTTCCGGCTCGGATTCTTCCATGAGGCTGAGGTTTATCGCCAAGGTCGCCAGGACCTGTGCGGTGCTCTCATGCAATTCATGGGCGACGCGGCGTCTCTCCTCATCGCGAATGAGCAAGAGCTGGCCAGTCAGGGTCCGCAGGCTTATTTCGGCACTCTTTCGTTTCTGAATCTCTTCGAGGAGCTGTTTGTTCTTGTTCTCAAGTTCAGCGGTGCGCGCGTGCACACGTCGTTCCAATTGCTGGCGCAACTGCTTGTGCTCGCACACCTCGGTTTCCAGAGCCTGGGCTTTTTGCTGTAACTGAACGATGGCACGAAGGCGATCCTGTTCGCTGGCAAGGCCGGTATAGCTTTCGGTTGGAATCACAGCCGAGTGCTCGCTGCAAACCTTCATCAAGAGTTCGGAATCACCCTCATGACTGAAAGCGTTTATCGGGTATCCGCAGAAAAGAGAAAACGACCTACTGCCAGCCAAATCGTTCCACAGTTGTTCGAGATTGAGAGCAGCCTCAACCTTACCTTCTGCCCACAACAATGCGACCATCTCGCCATAGATCGCAACTGGCAAGACAGCGCCGTGGTCGGCAGCCCGAGCGGCCTTATCGATCACCGACCCGATCACGTCCGTAAATCGATGTGGGCTGGGACAGCCGTCGACCATAAACGCGGAAAGGACGGATTCGGCATCCATCGCAACGAACCGCCCCTGTTCGGTGGTCGGGCCAATCTCAATTCCGTCGGTGATCAACCGTTGGACAAGGCTAGCGCGGTGTTCTTTCGTCGCGACGACCACCGCCACGCTTCCAGAGTGCAAAGCGTGAGTCACGTAGCGGCTTAATTCTTCGATAAGGAACCGATCCTCCGAATAAAACTGGACGGCATGCTGCTGGCTTCTGCCGGACTGAAACCTGCCTTCCGAAAAAACCGGTGATGGAGATGGTGCGGGGTTTGTAATCTGCATACTGCCATTCAGCCCGGCATGGGAGCCGGATAATGCCTCTTCGCCTGTTTACAGGGTGCAGGCGTACGAGATCAAAGAAAATAGGGCGAAGTACGTAGAATGCCGGCTCTGAGAAGTAGAACGAACCCACCCGGGTCCGTTGGAAGAAGGTGGGCAGTCGAGAGGGTACGAATGCCGATACTAAACACGACGCTAACCCATGACTGCCCTAAGTACGCTTCGGTATACCTCGCAAAAGTAACCGACCTGGTTGCGAACATCAATACAGTAAATAGTGGATGTATCGCAATTCCGCCACGGCAGGCTCATAAGAGGCTTACCGATTGGGCCGAGGCGTTGGGTGCGGCCACCTCGCATGGGAGCACTGCATCCAACCGGCTGCTTCAGGGAGGTTTCTATTATGAAGAAGCCGTTGTTAACCGTTACGAATGTTGCCGCCACTGCCGGTGTGCTGTTATTGGGATACATGTTTCTCACGTCGCTCCCCGATCTCCGCCGCTACATCAGGATAAGTACTATGTAGATCGGTTGAAGTTGGCACAGCCACAGGCACTGCAACTTAGTCGCGCGCGAGAGAACAGGGGGCTAGGGAGTCTTCTCTCTCGCGATTCACTATCTGGGTTAGAAACGAAATGCTGGACCAAATGTGCTCCTGAGATTGTTGCGGGTTCCGTTGTCGAAATAAATTCTTTCCCCTGCGTCCAGACGGAGCCCAAAAGTCCCCTAAACCTTCCACTACGAGGCCGGGGTAGAGAGCGGCGCGAGTATTCCCCCGTGCGGGTTCGAAACAGGCTTGGTTGCTGCCGTCCCTCGATTGTTTACGACTACAGGAAATACCTTAGAGCGGGCAGTCTCGCGGTTATGCTACCAATGTTTCGTCAAGTGCCAGCGACTCGATAATCTGATTGTCTCTTTCCGAGAACGCTGGTTTGATGCTCCCTTGAGCGGTAGGCTAAAACCGCCGACAGACAAGCACAATGTATTCCACAGCCGACTCGTTCCCCACTACAGTGTGCGGAGGAGCTTTGTGAGGCGTAATGTCCCGATGTTTTGGGAGGACGAGCAATGAAGAGATCCGATGACGCGGTGATGAACCGGGCCGCCACTGAAACTACCCCTCCTCCGGGCGTGCCGATTACAAAGAATAACGGCTCAAAGAACGGCAAATCCAAGGCATCCGATGGGTCTCTCGATCTCGCTGTGATCTTAGCGAGCCTCCAGACCATGCGTGATGGTGACTTCACCGTGCGGCTTCCCGGTACTTGGGTCGGGCTGGCGGGAAAAGTGGCTGACACGTTTAACGAAATCGTCACAGCCAATCAGCACATGGCACAGGAATTGAAACGCGTTGGACAAGTAGTCGGCAAGCAGGGAAAGACGCGCGAGCGGACCCGCTTTCATGAGTCCAGGGGGGCGTGGGGCGAGATGGAAGTGTCCGTCAATACTCTCGTGGAGGATTTACTCCGACCCACCGCTGAAGTGACACGGGCGATCGCAGCCGTTGCCCAGGGTGATCTCACGCAGACCGTGCGCCTCGACGTCGATGGGCGGCCGTTAGAGGGTGAATTCCTGCGTTCAGCGAACCTCGTCAACACAATGATTCAGCAGCTGGGTGTGTTCACGGCGGAAGTGACGCGTGTGGCGCGCGAAGTCGGAACCGAAGGAAAGTTAGGAGGACAGGCGCAAGTTCCTGACGTAGCCGGTACGTGGAAAGATTTGACCGATAACGTCAACCTGATGGCCAGTAACCTGACCGGACAGGTGCGCAACATTGCGGAAGTCGCAACCGCCGTGGCCAGCGGCGATCTCTCGCGCAAAATCACGGTCGATGTGCGCGGCGAGATTCTGCAGCTCAAAGAGGCCATCAATACGATGGTCGACCAGCTGAGATCATTCGCGTCGGAAGTGACGCGCGTGGCCCGCGAAGTCGGCACCGATGGCAAGCTGGGCGGCCAGGCAGTTGTGCCTGGTGTGGCGGGCACGTGGAAGGATCTCACCGATTCGGTAAATGCAATGGCCGGTAACCTGACGGCCCAAGTCCGCAACATAGCGGAGGTTACAACGGCTGTGGCGCGTGGCGACTTGTCACGCAAGATCACCGTTGATGTGAAGGGAGAAATTCTCGAACTCAAAGACACGATCAATACGATGGTGGATCAGCTCAACGCTTTCGCGGGAGAGGTGACGCGCGTGGCGCGCGAAGTCGGAACCGAAGGCAAGCTTGGCGGTCAGGCGCAGGTACCGGGGGTCGGCGGCACGTGGAAGGATCTTACCGACAACGTCAACTTCATGGCCAGCAACCTGACGGGCCAGGTTCGCAATATCGCCGAAGTCGCAACTGCCATCGCAAGTGGCGACTTGTCGCGCAAAATTACGGTGGACGTACGCGGCGAAATTCTGCAGCTGAAAGAAACTCTCAACACGATGGTCGATCAGTTGAATCGCTTCGCAGGCGAAGTGACGCGCGTGGCCCGCGAGGTGGGTACGGAAGGACGCCTGGGCGGCCAGGCCAACGTGCCCGGCGTGGCTGGCACGTGGAAAGATCTTACCGATTCCGTAAACTCGATGGCCGGTAACTTGACGGGGCAGGTTCGAAACATCGCCGAAGTTACGACGGCGGTTGCGCGTGGCGACTTGTCACGCAAGATCACCGTCGACGTGAAAGGAGAAATTCTCGAACTCAAGAACACCATCAATACGATGGTGGATCAACTGAATGCCTTCGCTGGGGAAGTCACACGCGTGGCTCGGGAAGTCGGCACCGAAGGCAAACTTGGCGGTCAGGCACAAGTGCCAGGTGTCGCCGGCACCTGGAAGGATCTCACCGACAACGTGAACTTCATGGCCAGCAACCTCACTGGGCAAGTGCGAAACATTGCTGAGGTGGCAACGGCTGTTGCGCGCGGCGATTTGTCGCGCAAGATCACAGTGGACGTAAAGGGCGAGATCCTTGAACTCAAAGATACGATCAACACGATGGTGGACCAGCTTCGATCGTTCGCCTCGGAAGTAACGCGTGTGGCGCGCGAAGTCGGCACGGACGGAAAACTGGGCGGTCAAGCCCAGGTTCCGGGCGTCGGGGGAACTTGGAAAGATCTCACCGACTCGGTGAACTCGATGGCCAGTAACTTGACGGGTCAAGTGCGCAACATCGCAGAGGTATCGACAGCCATTGCCAGCGGAGACTTGTCGAAGAAGATCACTGTGAACGTGAGCGGGGAAATTCTACTGCTCAAGGAAACCATCAACACGATGGTTGATCAGCTGAATGCTTTTGCCGCAGAAGTGACCCGCGTCGCCCGAGAAGTCGGCTCGGAAGGAAAACTTGGTGGACAGGCGCAGGTGCCGGGTGTGGCAGGTACATGGAAGGATCTGACTGATTCGGTGAACTCCATGGCCGGAAACCTGACAGGCCAGGTTCGCAACATCGCAGAGGTTACGACGGCTGTAGCTCGTGGCGACTTGTCGCGCAAGATCACCGTGGACGTGAAAGGAGAAATTCTCGAACTCAAGAACACCATCAATACGATGGTGGACCAACTGAACGCGTTCGCAGGCGAAGTCACGCGTGTGGCCCGCGAAGTCGGAACCGACGGCAAGCTGGGCGGACAGGCGCAGGTGCCTGGGGTGGCCGGTACGTGGAAGGATCTCACTGACAACGTCAATTTCATGGCGAGTAATTTGACCGGTCAGGTCCGAAATATTGCCGAAGTAGCCACGGCGATTGCCACGGGTGATCTCTCGAAGAAGATCACCGTCGACGTGCGCGGCGAGATTTTGCAGTTGAAGGAAACCCTCAACACGATGGTCGAACAGTTGCGCTCGTTTGCCGCAGAAGTCACCCGCGTGGCCCGAGAAGTCGGTAGTGAAGGCCGACTCGGCGGTCAGGCAAACGTTCCTGGCGTTGCTGGCACGTGGAAGGATTTGACGGACTCGGTGAACGCCATGGCTGGAAACCTGACCGGCCAGGTAAGAAACATCGCGGAAGTCACTACCGCAGTTGCCCGAGGTGACCTGTCGCGCAAGATCACGGTCGACGTGAAAGGCGAAATTCTCGAACTCAAGAACACGATTAATACGATGGTGGATCAGCTCAATGCCTTCGCCGCCGAGGTTACTCGCGTTGCCCGCGAAGTCGGTACAGATGGCAAACTCGGCGGTCAGGCGCAGGTACCCGGCGTAGCCGGAACCTGGAAAGACCTTACCGATAACGTCAATGTCATGGCCGTCAACCTCACCGAACAGGTGCGCGGCATCGTGAAAGTCGTGACCGCGGTCGCGAATGGTGATCTCACGCAAAAGCTGACGGTAAATGCCAAGGGCGAGGTCGCGGCTTTGGCGGAAACCATCAACAACATGACTGGAACGCTAGCCACATTTGCAGACCAGGTGACCACGGTTGCCCGAGAAGTGGGCGTCGAGGGCAGACTCGGCGGCCAGGCCAATGTTCCTGGAGCCGCGGGCACGTGGAAGGATCTCACGGGTAACGTCAATCTTCTGGCCGACAACCTGACCAATCAGGTGCGCGCGATCGCGGAAGTTGCGACTGCTGTGACCAAAGGGGACTTGACGCGATCGATTCAGGTCGAGGCGAGCGGCGAAGTAGCGGAGTTGAAAGACAACATCAACACGATGATCGACAACCTGCGGCTTACCACGGACCGCAACACCGAGCAAGACTGGCTGAAGACCAACTTGGCGCGTTTTACCGGCATGTTGCAAGGTCAGCGTGATCTGGCCACGGTCGGACGAATGCTGCTTTCCGAATTAGCGCCACTGGTGAACGCCCAGCAGGGGGTGATTTATCAGATGGAAACCGAGGAATCCGCAGGGATGGTCCTGCTGTCGGCCTTCGCGGACGATGGCGAGAACGGGCATCTACGCCGCTTGCGAATCGGTGAAGGTCTGATCGGGCAGGTCGCAGCAGAAAAGCGCAGGATGCTGATTTCGGACCTGCCGGATAAGACAGTTCCGATTCGGTCGGGATTGTTCCAATCGGTGCCGCGGAACGTCATTGTTTTGCCGGTCCTTTTCGAGGACCGCGTTAAGGCGGTCATCGAGCTGGCCTCATTAGGCAGTTTCACAGCCTCACATCTCGCGTTTCTTGAGCAGCTGACCGCAAGCATCGGCATCGTGTTGAACAGTATTGAAGCGACCATGCAGACGGAAGGGCTCCTCAAGCAGTCGCAGCAGTTGGCCGCCGAACTGCAGACACAGCAGAAAGAGCTGCAACAGACGAACGAGCAGCTGGCGCAAAAGGCACAACAGCTTGCAGAACAGAACGTCGAAGTGGAACGGAAGAATCAGGAGATCGAGCAGGCTCGCCGCGCGCTTGAGGAGAAGGCAAAGGAACTTGCCCTTACGTCCAAGTACAAGTCGGAATTCCTCGCCAACATGTCGCACGAGTTGCGGACACCGCTTAACAGCATTCTTGTGCTCGGCCAGCAACTCAGCGAAAACCCCGATCACAATCTGACACCCAAACAAGTCGAATTTGCACGCACCATTCACGGTGCCGGAACCGACTTGCTGAACCTGATCAGCGACATTCTCGATCTCTCCAAGATCGAGTCAGGGACCGTGTCCGTTGAGGCAGAGGAAGTATTTTTCTCGAACTTACTCGAAATGGTGGCGCGCCCCTTCCGCCATGAAGCGGAGAATCGCCGACTCACGTTCGACGTGCAGTTGGATCCGCAACTCGCGCGAAGCCTGGTTACCGACTCAAAGCGCCTGCAGCAGGTACTGAAGAATCTGTTGTCGAACGCCTTCAAGTTCACGGAGCACGGCGGTGTGGGTCTCTCAGTGTCAGCCGCGGAAAAAGGATGGAGCGAAGATCATCCGATTCTGGGGGGAGCCGCATCGGTTGTTGCTTTCGAGGTTACGGATACGGGAATCGGGATCGCCCTCGACAAGCAGCGCATCATCTTCGAGGCCTTCCAGCAGGCAGACGCCAGCACAAGCCGTAAGTACGGTGGAACAGGATTGGGTCTCGCCATCAGCCGCGAACTCGCTAGTTTGTTGGGAGGTGAGATCCAACTGCGCAGTACGCCCGGCAAAGGCAGCACGTTCACACTGTATTTGCCCCTTACGTACGTTGGGCCCTCGGCATCGAACTTGGCCGCAGACAGCAAGGAGTTTTCGACGAGGCCGCTGCAACTGGCGAAGATGGTGGTATCGGAGCGTCCAGTCGAGCAAGTCGCAGATGATCGAGACAACCTGCAACCGAATGACGCCGTGTTGCTCATTGTCGAAGATGATCCGCATTACGCGCGTGTGCTTTGCGATCTGTCACGCGATAAGGGGTTTAAGGTCCTGGTTGCATTGCGAGGTGCCGAAGCCCTGGCCCTGGCCCGTGAATTTCATCCGACGGCAGTATCGCTGGATGTCTTTTTACCTGACATGCTGGGCTGGACCGTGCTCAATCACCTGAAGCAGGATCCAGCCACCCGGCACATTCCCGTCCAAATGCTGACACTCGATGAGGACCGGCATCACGGTCTGGCCCGTGGAGCGTTTGCATTTGTGACCAAGCCTACGAGCCCGGAAGATCTGGACACCGCGCTTTCCAGAATCAAGGAATATGCCGCACCACGCCGGAAGCGCCTGTTAATTGTCGAAGATAATCCTGCAGAGCAAATGAGCATCCGGGAACTGCTGGGCTACGACGATATTGACGTCACCGTCGTCTCCACCGGTGGGGAAGCATTGGAGGTGGTCAGCGAGGAGACATTCGACTGCGTCGTGCTGGACTTGCGGTTACCAGATATGACCGGCTTCGACATACTGGAGCGCATGCGCGACACGCCCCAAGTAAGTGATTTGCCCGTGGTTGTTTTTACCGGCAAGGAGCTGTCTCCCGATGAAGACGCTCGCCTGCACACACTCGCTCGTAGTGTCGTGGTCAAAGGCGTGGAGTCGCCTGAGCGATTACTCGATGAGACTGCGCTGTTCCTGCATCGTGTTGTCGCAGATCTCCCCCCTGAGAAGCAGAAGATGCTCGATCGGCTTCACCGATCAGATGAGGCACTGGTGGGGAAGAAAGTGCTGGTGGTCGACGACGACATGCGCAATATTTTCGCGCTCAGCAGCGTTCTTGAGCGTCGCGGCATGGCCGTTCTGACTGCGGGCACTGGCCGCGAGGCAATCTCAATGCTGGAGTCAACTCCCGATGTCGCGATTGTCCTGATGGACATCATGATGCCCGAGATGGACGGATACGCAACCATGCAGGTAATCCGGCAGAACTCGTCCTTCCGCAGGCTGCCGATTATTGCCTTAACTGCGAAAGCGATGAAGGGTGACCGCGAAAAGTGCCTCGAAGCCGGAGCGTCAGAATACTTGGCAAAACCGGTTAATACGGAGCAGCTGCTGTCAGCTCTGCGCATGTGGCTGCATCGATGAGTTATGTTTGATCGCTATCGGATGGGTCAGTTGTGGGAATGAGATGTTCCGTCGCTGAGAAAATCATGAGTGCGAACGACAAAGTAAACATTCTGATGGTCGACGACCAGCCGGGCAAGTTGCTCAGCTACGAAGCTATTCTTGCCGACCTGGAAGAAAACCTGATCAAGGCGACTTCCGCCAAGGAAGCGCTTGAGAAGTTGCTGAGAAGCGATGTCGCCGTCGTGTTAATGGATGTAAGCATGCCGGAGATCGACGGCTTTGAGCTTGCCGAGATCATCCGCCAGCACCCGCGCTTTCAGAAAACAGCGATCATCTTTGTTTCAGCAGTGCACCTGACCGATCTCGACCGTCTCAAGGGATATCAGCACGGAGCGGTTGATTATTTGTCCGTTCCAATCGTGCCGGAAGTGCTGAGGGCCAAGGTCAGAGTGTTCGCCGAGCTTCACCGAAAGAACCGGCAACTGGAGCGTCTGAATTCTGAGCTTGAAGAACGCGTCGCGGAGCGCACGCTGGAGTTAGAACGAAGAGCGGTAGCTCTGCAGCAGCTCAACATCAATCTCGCACAGAAGAACCAGGAACTGGATGCTATTGTCCACACCGCTCCGGATATCATTTTCAGCCGGCAATCCGATGGTGCACGAGACTACATAAGTAGCCGGTTCTATGAATATACAGGTGCGGATTCCGGTTCGGCTGTCGGATTCGGGTGGTTGGAGTATATGCATCCGGACGACCGCGAACCGAGTCTGGCGCAGTGGCTGCGTTGTGTACAGTCCGGCGAATCTTATGAGGCGGAATATCGCCTGCGCGGAGCGGAGGGACAATACCGCTGGTTTCGCGCACGCGCCGTTCCCCTTCGCGATCCGCAAGGCGGGATTCTCAAGTGGTATGGGACCTGCTCTGATATCCATGACAGCAAATTGCTGGAACAATCGATCCGTGATAACGCAATCGAACTGGAGAGAATGGTCAACGTCAGAACCAGCGAATTGCGACGTCTTTCGAGCCGTTTGATGACAATGCAGGACGAGGAACGCCGTCGGATAGCGCGCGAGATCCATGATGGCCTGGGGCAGGAACTTGCCGCCGCTAAGATGATTCTGGATGGAATCTTTTGTAAAGACCAGGCGACCCTGGTGCGGCAGGCGGGTCATGATGCAAGCCAGTTGCTGGATCGGGCCATTCAACAGGTACGGACAATTTCTCATCTTCTGCACCCGCCTCTGCTCGACGAAGTCGGATTGGTTTCAGCACTTCGCTGGTACCTGGAGGGACTCTCCGAACGGAGCGGAATTGAGATCCATCTGGAAGTCGATCCTCCGGATATGGGGCGGCTCAAGTCGGAATTAGAGACCGCCGTCTTTCGCATTATTCAAGAAGCATTGACGAACATGTTTCGCCATTCCGGAGCGCGGAACGGACGCGTGAGTCTGACTGAGAGAGAAGGGCTGATCGTAGTTACGGTCCGGGACGATGGTAAGGGAATCGACGAACAAGTTATCCAATTGCGTCCGGAGAGCGTTGGAGTCGGGATCGGCGGAATGAGGCAGCGCGTCATGGAACTTGGCGGGAGTTTGCGGTTGGAGAATGCGAATCCTGGAACTGTGGTCGAGGTTGTGATTCCTTCGATCCGGCATGACAGAGTGGGGCTTCCCGTTACGGCGTGATTTCCGGATGGTTTACCATTGCACGTTCCCTGTAGACGGCGATTCATCTCCACACGGCCGCCGGTGAGAGGTGGGGCGGTCCAAGTAGTCCGGACTTGGCTGTAATTGAGCAAGCTAACGATGACCACGCCGCCCAAGATATTCCAAAACAGATGCGCGGAACCGCCGGAGATCGCTTCCGTGCCCAGCCTCACCAGTTGCGCCGGGGTGTCCGCGTGTGATGCGCTGGTCTTGGTCATCAGCACCGCGAATAGCCACGCTCAGAATACATTGGCCGCAAACACTACACCGCAGAGCCGCAGCGTTCTCAACAAGAACCGGTGTTCGTCAAGCACCAATACCATAGGGTAGAGAGCATTTTCCGTAAACAGTTGTGCAGGACCGATGATCCCCGCGATAGAACCGATCGGATATACAAGGTCAGAAGTCAGATCCTGCATCCTCCTCGACCAAGAAAAGCGCGTAGCGGGGCGACTCCAAGAGCCGTTAGCCCCATTGTGATTCCCCCGGCACGCGGAAATTTGACGGACAAATCACCGTACAATCAACCGGCGCGGGCTCAATGGTCGAGGCAGTCATCCCAACGAAGGCGTGTCACAAGGATCGACGACTTTCGATGTGAGCATTGGACGTCTGATAGGATCCGCGGCCAGGCTTGGCGTCCGGATTGATAAAAACGAAAGGGACCTCGTTTCCGAGATCCCAATCCTCCCCCCGGAGCTACTTGTCTGAATGAGGCTAGTTGAGCGATCTTCGGCTGCCGCCGGCGAGGTGCGCAACGACCGAAATGAGGAAAAGCACCAAGAAGACTACGAACAATATCTTCGCGATGCCGGCTGCCGCAACGGCTACACCGGTGAACCCCAGCACTCCGGCGATCAGTGCTACTACTAGAAATACCAGTGCCCAGTAAAGCATAGTCTCCCTCCGATGTTATGTTCCTGGCATTAACGATAGAGACGAACCGCCGGTGCGCCTATCCGCCTGAACGTGTATTCCGCGATACCAGTTCCTGTACCTTGGCGCCACGAATCCCGATTCTTCCAAGTTTCTTTAGCTGATTCCCACTAAGAAGGAGCGGGTGCCAATCGCTCCCAGTGGACCGGCACCCGCTTTGGGGGCGTTCTGTCGAGTAGAGTTACAAGATAGATGGCGGTCTCTCCCGCTCGCAATACAGCAGAATCTGTATATCAAACTGAAAACAGAGGTCCAGACTCCTCGTGGCTCGCGCGCAGGATCCGCATATCTGAGGGAAGTTCTAATTCGCGTTACTGGCTCCGCCTGATGGGAGGGATCGCTGTCCGGGAATACTGTTCACGGGTAAGCGATAAATGGCGAGCGGAGGGAAAAATGAAACGCATGTTTTTATCTGTGCCCAGGTGTCTGGTTATTCTTGGCATTTGTTCATGCCTCGTCGGGATGAGCTGGGCGGCAGACGACAAGGACCAATCCGACATTTCCAAACGAATCGACGCGTCCGCTAAGGTTCTCGACGAGATCATGGCGACCCCTGATAAGGCCATTCCTGACAAAGTGATGAGCTCCGCGAAATGCATCGCGGTGATCCCTTCAATGGTAAAAATTGCCGTGGGATTTGGCGGCAATCACGGCAAAGGTATAGCGACTTGCCGAACCGGTGCGGGTTGGAGCGCTCCGGCTCCGATCACAATCACGGGCGGGAGCTGGGGCCTGCAACTTGGCGGTCAAGCCGTGGACCTCGTCCTGATTGTGACCAACGATGAGGGGATGCAGCATTTGCTTTCGAGCAAATTCAAGCTCGGTGCTGATGCTTCTGCGGCAGCGGGTCCGGTTGGCCGTGATGCTGGCGCCGACACCGACATCAAGATGCGAGCGGAAGTGTTGACTTACTCTCGCGCTCGCGGACTCTTTGCCGGAGTCGACCTTAGCGGTTCAGCTCTTACTCAAGACAAAGACGAAACGCGCCTGCTGTACGGAAAATTTCTTCCATTCTCCGAGATTTTGAGCGGAAAGGTTCACCCGACCGCGTCCAGCGAACCGTTCCTTTCAGCGGTGAGGAAGTATTCCATGCAGAGCAAAGCCTCGAACAACGGGACTGGCGTTACAGGGGCACCGGCTGCATCGCGCTGAGTCGCGCTGCACAATCAACTTCGTACGGGAAGGAGGAGTCGATCTTGTTTACGATTCTGATCATACTGCTGATCCTGATGTTGTTCGGTGCCTTACCAACTTGGCCGTATAGCCGCTCGTGGGGATACTACCCAAGCGGAGGGTTGGGACTTGTTCTAGTGGTGGTTATAGTGTTGCTCCTGGTGGGACACGTCTAACCTAATGACGTTCGTGGACGACAATGAACTATCCGGGTGCCATTTTCACCTTGCGCTGAAATGGTGGGACTTCGCTCCCACCATTTTGTCATCTCGTCCCACGGTTTAGATCATCACCCTCGTAACCGTCCTCTGAAGGGAATCCCGTGACGCCTGTTCGCAGAACTCAGTGGCAGATCGGACAAGCTGGCTTGCAGTGAATCTCTCCCACGCTGAGCGCACAAACCCAACATCGGTTCTAGGCATCTATTCGCACGCTGAACTGTTTTGCGAGGAGGGCCATGACGAACCATCGGAATTCCGCCGTTAGCGGTGAATCAGTTTTGGAGCTTATCCCCCCAACCTCGCGGAGGATCCATACAGGCAACAGCGACTGGGTGTCGCGCTCAGGTCAGAAGCTGAGATATCAGGTTTCAGCACACGAGGAGATTTGGGGAAACTACAACAACTATCGGTCGAACGGTGTCGTCATATCAGCGATCGTACATCTATTGTTGCTTGGCTTGCTGTTGAGCGGCGTTCTTGTTGGCCATCAAATCGTGCAGCGTGCTGAGCCAAGAGAGATTGTCACTCTGATCGCGCCCTCGCCAGATTCGTACGCACTCCCAACGTCCAAACGAATTGTTAGCGGCGGCGGAGGAGGAGGGGACCATGATCCGCTCCCTGCGCCAAAAGCACGACTGCCAAAGCCAGCTCTGGAGCAGATCGCTCCTCCGGCAATAGTCCTACGAAATGAGAAGCCTCGGCTGACGGCTGAACCGACTGTTGTTGTCCCGCCACAGGTACACCTCGCCGAAAACCACTTGATCAATCTGGGCACGCCTGCTCCAGTAGTGATGCCGTCGGCTCCCCCCTCGAACGGCACCGGTTCTGGAGGAGGAATCGGTTCTGGCTCTGGAGGCGGCATTGGCGCGGGCCAGGGAGCCGGAGTCGGTGCTGGACGCGGCGGCGGCATCGGCGGCGGCGTTTATCACGTAGGCGGAGGTATTTCGGCGCCACAAGCAATCTCTTCACCGGATCCTGACTATACGGAAGAGGCGCGCACAGCCAAGAAGCAGGGAACTTGTGTTCTATGGTTGGTCGTAGATTCCACCGGACGTCCGCGTGATGTTCGAGTAGTTCGGGGGCTTGGTTTCGGGCTCGACGCCAAGGCGCTCCAGGCAGTCCAACAATGGCGCTTCCAACCTGCAATGAAAGACGGGAAGCCGGTTGACGTCCAGATCAGCGTCGAAGTCGAATTTCACCTTTACTGACTTAGGCAGATGCAAGCGCATCGCGCTCTCGTGTCAAGGAAGTTCTCTGTGGGCAAGAGTTTTGCTACCGGTGTCGCCTCAAATCTCCCTGAAAATAAAGCATATAGGTCTTACAGCCTCTCCTCCAGGCATTTACAGATGTAACCCGATAGAACAATCACGAGGAGCCTCCTACTCTGGGGTCCATGCTCGCGGCCTGCGCCGAGGGTACAAATTTCAAGCACCTGGAGGGAGACTACCGTGGCGACTTGTGTTATTTCGGCGACAGAAGCGACCGCCATTCCAGTGACCAGCGCCAAAGAGCGCGACAATCCCCAACTCAGTCTTGTAAAGCGCGCTCAGGCGGGCGATGAGCAAGCCTTTGCCACCCTATTTCAGCAACACAAGAACCGCGTATATTCCGTCTGTCTCCTGATGACGAAAGATGTGGCCGAGGCTGAGGATCTAACCCAGGAGGCGTTTCTTCAGGTGTTTCGTACGGTCAGCTCGTTCCGCGGGGACGCCGCATTTTCAACCTGGCTATACCGAGTCGCTGTCAACACTGTGCTCATGAAGCTCCGTCGGCGCAAGTCACCACCTACGGTGTCGTTAGACGAGCCGGTGAATGCGGAATCTCCATCGCTGCACCGCGATTTTGGGAAGAACGATCCAGAACTTGTCGGAGTGGTTGATCGGATTGCCTTACGCCGTGCACTTCAGGAACTCCCCGAGGGATGCCGGACCATCTTTGCCTTACATGAGGTTGAGGGCTATCAGCATCATGAGATTGCAAAATTGCTCGATTGCTCTATTGGAAACTCCAAGTCACAACTGCACAAGGCAAAACTGAAAATGAGGGCCCTGCTCTTTCCAAAGACGAAGATTCGGCGTCGTGCTTCACGAAATTCAGATCTTGAGTCGGACAGTTCGACGTTGAAGCTCACTAATGATGCGATCGGCTCTGCGCGGAGCGGTGCAGGCTTGAGACCGGTCAGAGCGGTAGCCAAGTAGTTCGACGAGTTCGTGAAGTGCAGACTCTTCTTGAGGAAGGTGAGTTCGGGTGCTAGGAGCGATTGTCATCGTAGGGCCGAAACTTCTGCCGAACAACCGCAACGGAGCCCCGGTTATCACCCCGGATGAACCGTTATGCGCGCCCCAGACGAGAAATGGCATTCCGTTCGTGTGTGTGGAGATTCTCGGCAGGTCGGTACTGGACAGAATGGCGGCAGAATTCCATCGCGCCGGCTTTGATGCGATCTCAATCATAGGCGACAACACGTCAACTGGATTGAACGTCGGCCCCGAGGGAGGCGCATCTGACGTCCCACTTTCTCAGACGGAAGACAAATGGCACTGCGCGGCGCAGACATTGAAGAAATATTCCGAGCGCGGGATCGATGCCACATTCATCGTGTGGGCCAACGTATACGTGGAGTTCGATCTTCTCGATGCAGTTCAGTTTCATCTCGAGCAAACACAGCCGATAACGCCTTTCTTGGCCGGGGATGGGCCGCTAGATATTTGGATCCTCAATTCGCGAAACGGCGACCAGCGGGACCTTCAGACAATGCTCCACGGCGCGCACTCTTCCCCTTATGTCGTGCGTGGCTACGTAAACCGCCTTGACTACCCTTGTGATCTGCGCCGTTTGACGGTCGACAGCCTCACTTCCGTTTGTCACCTTCGTCCCGACGGCCATGAAATGAGGCCCGGCATCTGGATGAATGAGGGAGCCAAGGTGCACCGCGGCGCGCGGATCGTCGCGCCGGCGTTCATTGGGCGAGACTCGCGGATTGAAGATCAGTGCTTGATTACGCGCAGCAGCAACATAGAAAGCAACTGTCAGGTCGACTATGGGACGGTTGTTGAGGACAGCACAGTCGTTTCCAACAGCTATGTTGGAATTGGCTTAGACATCTCGCACTCGATCGTGAATGGCAATACTCTACTGAACCTTGAGCGTCAGGTGACATTGGACATCACGGATCCGGCGGTAATCCGACAAAACAGAGTTTTGCCAAATGAGATGGCGTACGCGGCAGTCGTCCGTGAATCTGGAGGTTTTGTTCCAGCGGCAGAGAGAGACAATCGCTAGACGACAGGTAGAAGTTTTGAGGTACGACTCCAAAGAGGTGATGAGAATGTTGACCAATAAGCCAATTGTTGTGATGCAAATGCCAGAGCAACTCAATTTAGAGCAAGTTCCCGGTTTCTTGCAGGAGTTGCAGCCGCTGCTCGAATCCCATCGTCCACGCATTGTTCTCGATTGTTCGCAAGTCCGGCACATCGATAGCGCCGGCGTTGAAATGTTGCTTAACTGTCTGGAACAGGCCATGAAACGCGACGGGGATCTGAAATTGGCGGACGTTTCTTTGGAGTCAAGTGTCATTCTCGAGCTCATGCGAGTCGATCGTGTGTTTGAGATATTCGATACGACCGATCAGGCCGTGCGCAGTTTCAACGTAGTGTCGGTCGAATCTGTTCCCCAGGACGCTCCGTGGTGCACAAATGTATTCGGTGAATCCAGCGTTCTAAAACAGGCGAGCTAAAGGACACTGCACGCGAGGGATAAAAATGCGACGGAGGGGCAAAGAGTTGGTTTACGCGGCATGTGGCGTGTTGGCTCTTGGGTTTCCTGCAAACATTCTTGCGCAAGGCGGACAACAGGCCGCTTCACGCGCCGGGCAGAGTTTAGGAAACGACGGAGCATCCTCAACTGTTGCTACGAAGCAGATAAACCAGTCTGCGGCTGCGGCATCGATTGAGGAAACCACATCCGCGGAATTCCCCGATAGTCCGAGCATGACTCTGGCTCAAAGCGGCTTGGGACAACAAAATAGTTTGCCACCATCATCCAATTCGGCGCAGCCTGAGTCGTCGTCTGCTCAAGAATCGAGGGAGCAGAGGCCTACTGGTACAGCTGCCGCCGAAGCGCCGACCGTAAGTGGCGTTACTGCCGCCCAGCCCGCAGGCGTCGCGATTGCCCCTGCAAAGCAGCGCCGGGTGCGCACGATTGTGTTGAAGATCGGCGCTATTGTTGGAGCAAGCGCAGCGTTGGGAGTCACCCTTGCTCTGACAGCTGGCACACCGAGCAAGCCACCGGGTGCGCACTAGCTGTGAGAGTGAACCTTCGAGAAGGAGACACCCTTTGTCTTTATGGAAGCAATCAGCACGAAACTGGTGAGCTTTTCCGGAATCGACGGGTCCGGCAAGAGTACTCAAATCTACGCTTTGCAACGTCACTTGCGGACACTTGGATTTCAGACGGTTCTGCGCACATTCTGGGATGACGTGGTCGCATTCGCTCACATCCGGGAGTTCTTCACTCACCGCCTATTCAAGGGAGATAAAGGTGTCGGCAGCCCGGAGTATCCGATCTCGCGCCGCGACAAGAACGTTATGTCCTGGTACGCGACCATTGCACGCCTGATCTTCTATTTCTTGGATGTACTTCGGCTTCGTCTAGTCTTAGCGAGGGCCTATCGCCAACAACCCGAAGTCATCATATTTGACAGGTACATCTACGACGAGCTTGCCAATCTCCCGCTCGATCGTTGGTTCGTCCGACTCTACGTACGAACCCTGGCGCGGCTGAGCCCGCGGCCCGATGTCGCTTATCTGGTCGATGCTGATCCGGAAACCGCCCTCGTTCGAAAGCCCGAATATCCCCTGGAGTTTTTGCGGCAGAATCGCGATGCTTATATGAAACTTGGCTCACTGGTCGACGGAATTACCGTCATCGGACCGCTTCCGATCGAGGAAACCACGCAACGAATTGTGGGATTCTATTCGACGAAGTGTTTGCAAGAAAACGCCTCTCCTCTGGTCCAATGCTTGGCCTCTGCTTCAGGGAAGTCTCACCGTAACTGATCCGTTCCGGGCACCAACACCTACTCTGAAAAACTCATCGAACTTCGGAACGATCATGAGGCTACGGACGAATGAAAATATGTCTGGTGACGACATTTCCCCCCAGCACTGGGGGATTGAGCGAATACGGGTTTCACATCGCGCAAGAGTTGCAACGCAATCCCTTTCTCAGCCTCACCGTTCTCGCCGATACGTTACCTGCCGAACATACCGAGGCCGAGGGCTACTCCGTTCTGCGCTGCTGGTCGTTTGACGACTCCAGCAGCGCATTTCGAATCATCAGGGTTATTCATCAGTTGAGTCCGGATGTCGTCTGGTTCAATCTGCTTTTCAGTACATTCGGCCGGAGCCCCTTAGCGGCCTTTACTGGGCTAATGACACCGTTACTCGCGCGTCTGGGCGGCCGCTATACGCACGTGACCCTGCATCACTTGATGGACACCGTCGATTTGAAGGACATCGGTGTTCATCATGAATGGCTTTATCGGGTGGCAGGTGCCGTTGCGACGCGCGTGCTTCTGTTGTCGAACTCGGTGTCTGTCCTGATGCCGGGTTATCGTCGGATTTTGAATGACAAGTACGGCAGCGACAACGTTCACCTGCGTTCGCATGGCATTCTTGCTCGGCGGCCGGAATTCCCTGACTTTTCTCGTCGCGGCAATCCTGATCACCGAATCCTGGCCTTCGGCAAGTGGGGAACTTACAAACGACTCGAACTGATGATTGACGCGTTTGGCGCACTGGCTTCGAAAATGCCGCGGACCAAGCTGGTGATTGCCGGCGGGGATCACCCGCAAGCCACTGGATACATCGAGTCTGTGAGACGAAGATGCCAGGGCAATCCACAAGTCGAATTTCGAGGATACATTCCAGAAGAAAACTTGCCAGATCTCTTTCAAAGCTCCAGTGTGGCCGTCATGCCATATTCATCGTCTACAGGCTGCAGCGGTGTTGCTCATTTGGCCTGCGCTTTTGGGGTGCCGATAGTGTGCGCGGATCTAGCTGATTTTCGCCAAATGGCACAGGCGGAGGAACTGGCCATTGAATTTTTCCCGCCCGGTGAAGCTCAGGGTCTGGCTGACCGCCTATTCGCGCTCTTGCAGAATCCCGAGAAACAGCAGGCGATGGCGAATCAAAATTTCTCCACCGCGCTGCGCATGACGATGCCGAACGTGGTGCAAAAATATCTTCGCCAATTCGAGCTCCAGCAACGGACTCAGGCTCTTCGAAACCTGTCCCGATTTCGTCGACTGCCAGGCTGGGTCCCCTCACGCTCCTTGTTATTGCGTTTCATGACCCGCAACTCCCTGAGCTGGGCGCGCCGGTCTGCTCTGCTCCATACATCGTGGAACGGCCATGACGATTCCGGGCTACTGTACGGTAACCGTAACGGTCGTGGAAAGCTGCACAGCACCGGAATTTCCATTGATCGTGACCGCATAACTGTCAGCAGTCCCCTCGGAAATGTTAGCTTGGCTGGCAGCATTTCCGCCGCAAGACATAGTTCCGGCGACCATCGCTGCCAGGATGCAACCCACCAGGGCGGTGACGATCCGCCGGCGCTGGACTTTGCCGGTCAAGACGAGGCCGAACGCGGCCAAAGTGAAGAGACAAACAGCGGGTATCCGACCGGTTCTGCCCGTACCGCGGTTCATGGCAATATCGGAGGCAGCGGAAATCGTAAGAACGGAGCTCACCGTGTCAGTCCCAGGAGTGATGGAAGCGGGGTCGAATGAACAGGTCAATCCTTTGGGCAACTGGGAACAGTTCAAGTTTATGGCACTGTTAAAAGCTCCTGATTGCGGCACCGCCGTGACCGTAACCTTCCCCGAACCTCCGGACGCGATCGTAAGGGACGAAGGGCTGGTCCCGAAAGATAGGGTTGGCTGACTGGTTGAGCCTCCGCCGCACGTAGACGCGAATTCTACAGGGCCTGACATCTGATTGGTGATGCTGGGTTTTCCCACGGCCTGTACATACAATGTGTAGGTTCCATTGGGGATCGAGTAACTGCAAAGGTTTAGCGAGGTCGTCTCGACCGTGATATTGTCGAGACTCATCAGGTTTTGTCCGTCGGTGCTGATGTACGCTACGTAATGATCCAAGGTATTGGCGTCCCCGTTCGTCGTCCACTTCAACGAGTTACCAGAGACCGCGGCCGATATCGTCAAGCAATTGTTGATGCCAGACTCGATCTCAGTGCCTTCCTCATAATCGTTCCAGGTCACAAGTTGGAGCGTCGACAACTGCTTCCCGGAGTTGTACAGGCCATTTATCTCGGAAAATGTCTGGAGCCAGGTTTGTCCACACTGTTGGCCCATGACGCGGCCTGATCCCCAGGAGGCAAGGGTGTCGTTGAATCCCTTGTAAGAAGCACCCACGGTTTCCTCGCTTGCCAGTCCCATCCCCGTGTCGTAGAAACTCGTTAAATAACTCATGCCGTAATCCGTTGTGGTGGGCATCACCCACGAATAGCTGCCACCGCTCAGCACATGAGTAAATCCACCGTTGTTCTGAAAAATAAAAACCGGTTTGGAGGAAAGCGCTGCATTCGCAGCAGTCCAATCGACAGTGTAGGAAAGATCGATGTTGAAATTTGTGACCACTGGCTGCCCTTGCAGCTTCATGTACGCGGGCGAAGGGAAATAGGTCTGTTCGATATATTGCAATTGGCTAACGAGAGCCTGCTGCGGCGAGCAACTGCTGCAAGAATCCCATTCGATTGCTCCCTGGTCGATCATGATGGCAAAGGTGAACCCGGGATGGGTCTCCGCTTCTGCCATGACGAGCCGCGTGGCTTGATCGATGCTGTTGCTCGGGCCATACCAATCGATCACCACGCCATCGATGCCGCGGCTGATCATATCTGTAATCTGGCGATGAATCTGTGCGGCGTCCGTCGAGCTGTAGCCCACGTTCATGTGGTTCGACTGTCCAAACCAGAGCAGCAAGTGAGCGTAGATCTTCGTATTCGCGCCGGAATACAGCAAAGAATGGACGTCGGTCTTACTTATATTGCCAGCGCCCGAATTTCCATTCGATTGGGTGACGAAACTGTTGGCCGTGCTGGTGTTGTTCGAGGTCTGTGCGACGAGCGTTGTTGTCGGGGACACGTAGTGTGCGTCCGCATACACGTAGTTGGCGGACAGAAGCAGAAATGCAACACACAGATTCTTGAAACACATCTGTCCTCAGGAGCGGAGGGGCCGAGGCTCTTGCTGGGACTTGCGCCGGCTCCGAGGGAGGCGCGCCCGCCTTTAAATTCTGCGGAACCAGCTTCTTGAACTTTCTGGGAACTGCGACAGGGTAGAGCAAGGCCGTCGATTTTGAAAAGGTCACCTTGGTGTAGGAACTATTAGGGGATGAACCTCCGTGCCATCCTGCTCGCCATGAGGACGGGGCGGCGGTTCTCCCTCGCGAACGCATTCCTCGCTCATTGTTTCTGGCTCCCCATTTCGATTGAGAACTTGCGTGTGAACGCCGCCGGCTCCAACCCCGCTAATGTTGCTTTCTCAATCTTTTGTTCGCCATGGCCTCAGTTTCTAGTCGTCGAATCCGGGCCAACATTCCATCTATAGATGACATCCAATCCAAGCGCTTGAGACGATCATCGAAGATAGGGAGCCGATCAGAAATGACCGCGATGGAAACGCCACGCCGTGACTTGGCCGTAGCCGCAATTGCTTTCTCGATCGGGCTCTGCAGCTGTCATGGTGCCCAGCAGAGTTCTACGAGTACCTCACCGCCTCCGAGCTCTGGAATCCAGTCGATTAATCACATCGTGTTCATGGCCCAGGAGAATCGCTCTTTCGATTCCTATTTCGGAGAGTTGCCCGCCTATTGGGCGGCAAATGGCTATCCGGCTCAGCAGTTGAACGTGATGGCGGCCGGCGCATCAAACCCCGGTTACAACGGGGCTCCCGCGGTCTCCTCTTACCACTTCGCAACGGAGTGCATCGAGAACCTTTCTCCTTCGTGGAATGAAAGTCACCTCGATTGGAACCTCAGCGACCCGAGTTCTTCGACTGCTACGATGGACGGTTTCGTGTACAACGCGGCTAACTTCGCCATTAATGAGAATGCAGAGGGCGCAAACCCGCAGTACACCGACACCGCCGGCATCCGTGCGATGGGTTATTACGACGGCAGCGATTTGAACTACTACTATTTTATGGCGTCGAACTTTGCAACTTCCGACGCTTGGTTCGCTCCTGCACTGGACCGCACCCAGATTAATCGGATGTATCTTTTCGCGGCCACTTCGCAAGGATATGCCTATCCTCCCGGCACGGACGCCGCGGATAACCATCCGATCACAGCTTCTACAATTTTCGATTCGTTGCAATCAGCCGGTATCAGTTGGAAAATTTATTACAGCGACGATACTTGCGGAACGGGACCGCCTCCCGACGATCGAGTTCCGAGAGGCGGAAAGGCCGAAGATTCATCTGATACGGGTCCCTGCACATATCTGACGCAGTTTGAAAATTACGCTCCACCCAATCAGCTGCCTGTCAATGTCGTGCCGGTATCGCAATATCTCGCTGATGTGCAAGCCGGCACGCTGCCTTCCGTGGCGTTCATTGAGGCCGGTTACGAGTCCGGCCGTGACGAACACCCGAGTTCCGGGACCAACGTCCAGACTGGCGCGGCCTACGTTTCGAGCCTAATCAATGCGTTGATGACGAGCCCCTCCTGGAAGGACTCGGTTTTTATTCTTACTTACGATGAGCCGGGCGGACTGTACGATCATGTTCCTCCAATACCAGCTCCCAATCCAGATGGGATCGCGCCTGTCGATTTACAGACGGGAGATTTGTGCACTTCTACGAATGACCCAAATGGCCCTAACTGCGACTTTAATTACACTGGCTTCCGGCTACCATTGATTGTTATCTCGCCCTTCACCAAGAAGAACTATGTGTCGCACACTGCCGCCGATTACACGGCAATTCTGAAGTTTATCGAGACTCGGTTCAGCCTGAAGGCGCTAACCCAGCGTGATGCCGCTCAAATGGACATGACCGAGTTCTTTGACTTCCAGAATGTTCCGTGGGCTACTCCGCCCAACCCTCCAGAGCAGTCGACAGCCGGCGTCTGCGACGCCGCAGATCTGCAGTAGGATTCTATTTGTCTTGGGAATGGATGGCGAGGTCGTGGGCCACATAGCGCGAGCCATCGAAACTTGTAGTCGCTTCTACCATCGCCCCGATGCGCAGATTGTCATCTGGAGTCACGGAAGGACCTAGATAGATCTCGTAGATTTTCTTGTCGGTTGCAGACTGAAGCACGACTAAACGGGTGCGAAGGTCGAGATACTCGACCTGCCCTGCGAAGGCGTACTGCGTTCCGGGAAGGGCGAGGATGGATATCTTGCGCGCCGCATCCCTCCCATTTCCTTCGTTGTTAAATTTCACTGCAATCAGCGTGCCGGGCACGAGGACGCTAGAGGCGACAGAGCGATCCCCCTGGACGAGCTGCGTGGACGAACTGAGCCGTACGCGCACTGGAGCGGGAGAAATTGCGTCTCGTACGATCAGCTCGCCTTGATCGGATCGATACCTGAGCACGACTCCGCGGGTCTCTCCCAGATTTAGTGTTGTCTTAACTCGAATGCTCGTGGCGAAGATCGAGTTGTCGTCGAGGATCGTATCGAGATGGGCATGCTCTCCTTCGCGAAGATCGCTACTCGTACCGCTGACGCCATCGCGATAGACGTGGGTGCGAGGATCAAACAGGATCTTAATATTGCCGCCCCCAAAAGGCCTGAGGGTGATTTGGTCGCGTATACGATCGAGTCTTTCGATGACTCCTCCCATCAATGTCGCTTTCGCCGAGTGCACAGGAGTGGGATCGGGCAGTAAGCTGGCCGGATCGGCTACGAGACCCGAATCTGGCTCCGACTCACCGTTTGCCGCGATGGGATCGGGCTGGATGCCACTCTCATCGACCTTGGTTGAAACGATCCCAGACGATGCTTTGCTAGGCGGTGCCTGCGCGAACGCTAGGCTCCCCAGAAGTAAGGTACCGAGAGCGAGTTTTGGTGGTGAACACTTCATGGGACTCTCGACCTGTTGTATCGTGCAGGCTCTTCGATGCATCTACTCACCACAGGGGTGGTTCATGAAATGGGGTCAGATTCTCTTTCGCGACAAACAGCCGCGCGGGCTGGTGCATCTAACCTGAGACTTAAATTTGCTGAATGGTGCACAAATGCTTGCTAGAAGCTGCCTCCTCACGGCATTGGTCGGCTTGGCGATGTCAATCGGAACTCCGCCCGCAGCGGCCGGCGACCTGAAAATCACGATTCCAAGGAGTGGCAAGCTCACTCCTGTCCAACGACTGAACCGTGAAGGAGTTGATGCCGTCCGCAAGCATAATTACGCGAAGGCCGGGGAGCTGTTCTACAAAGCATATCTGTTCGATCCTGATGATCCATTCACTCTAAATAACTTGGGCTACATTTCCGAGCTACAAGGGCAGATCGACCGAGCGCAGGAGTTCTACGAGTTGGCTGCGGAGGAACCTAGTGACGCGATGGTTGATCGCTCGAGTTCGCCGAAAGTGGAAGGCCGTCCGGTGAGAGAGGTTCTATCGGCCGCGGACCAGCCTCTTCAACTAAATCATGCAAACGTCGAGGCGGTGCGACTGCTATCGGAAGGACGGGCGCCAGAGGCAGATCTGCTTCTGCAGGAGGTGCTAAAGACCAATACCTCCGATGTTTTTACTCTAAACAATTTGGGGGTGGCCAAAGAAATGGAAGGCGAAGAGCTGGCGGCACTAAACTATTACGACGAAGCCGCCGCCCAGCATTCCGATGCGACTGCTGTTGTCACCGCTAACCGCGTGTGGCGCGGGCGTCCGGTGAGCGATATGGCCGCGGAGAGTGCGAAAACTCTTCGTGCTCGATTGCGGCGCGCGAACGAGTTGGCGGAGCAAGTAAGAGAGTTGAATCTACGCGGAGTTTCGGCCGTGAATCGCAATGACCTGCGCTCGGCCACGGAAGATTTTCGCAGGGCTTACGCGCTCGAGGGCAACAATGCATTCACGCTCAACAACATCGGCTACGTTTCCGAACTCGAAGGGGATCCGGAAACCGCACAGTTTTTCTATGAGCGTGCCCGTGAGGCAAATGGAGCAGATACAACAGTTGGAGTGGCGACCAGACGCTCAGCCGAAGGAGCGATACTCGCACTCGTGGCTGCGGACAACAATGCCAAGGTGGAGACAAAGTTCGCCCATGAGCGCAAAGCTCTGCAGAGTGAGAGGGGCCCCGTTGCTCTTCGCCGCCGCGACAACAGCATCGTTGTAGAACCAACTCAGCCCGTATCTATCCCCGGCCAGCCCCAGCGGTAAGCGCCTATTACGAGTCGATTTCCTGGAAGCGACCGATATCCGACGCTGGATCGTGGAAGATGTGGCGCACAAGATTGGTCAGGTAGCGCCAGAGCGTGTTTACATTTGTTCGGTACCAGCAACATCGAGTCATGGCGGGTGAAAGACCGCAGATAAATTCGAATGTCTCGAGAGCAGCAGGCGGATGGGCCAACATGGCCGCCGCGATACGATGATTACCGTCGAGAATGGTGAGGGCGCTTCGATCGTCAACTCCGATCAGCAGAATGGTAGGATTCGCAAGAGTTTCTTGCATGGAGTTCGTCATGCGACGTAGCTTACAGAAGAATTCATCCTCGGACGATTCCTGCCATTTGAGACGAAGACATTCGATCATGTCGGTCAGGTAAAAGCTTCCTTCCGCGACGCGCCGCCACTGTGCCCGTGGGAAAAAACGAACTCGATCCAGATCCTCACTCGTAACCCCGACTTGAAACCAGTGTGTATCTTCTGGCAACTCGCGCCACATCGCGCCGCGGCGAAGGAACAACAAAGCGCGACGCAGGTCATTCT
>Ga0335073_10000104_pt1 | contig 94240 bp, 87 predicted proteins | sample Lox_Sample_22_FD_207093 | JGI IMG/M metagenome (GOLD analysis project Ga0335073, IMG submission 207093) | Soil microbial communities from Loxahatchee National Wildlife Refuge, Florida, United States - Lox_Sample_2.2 | ecosystem: Environmental > Terrestrial > Soil > Wetlands | place: USA...
AACTCGTTCCCGACCATCCGGTAGCCAGACATCGAGCCGATCGGCTGCTTGTGCGTCTCGGTCGTTTTTGCACTCAGATAGATCTCATTTTCGCGGAGCAAAAGGATTTCGTCGCCTACCGTCAGGTTCGAGAGAGAGTCTTGTGTGCTGGTGCTGGTGGAACGGCCAAAGCCCAGAAAAGCTTGGGTTGTATCCGTCGCTCTCCGATGGGAAGGGAGATCCAAATAGGTGAGTTCCGCATCCACCTTGGCAGGCTCTCTGAGCGGCGCATCCTTGGGATCGAGTGGATCATTTGGATTGATCGGTTCCGTGGGGGGGGCGATCCGCTTTTTGCCTTTTTGGCTCACGAACGCTTCGAGGATTTCAAAATCCTCACTGGTCATACCGTCGGTCAAAGAAGGAAGCTTGATTGGGGTCTTCATGGCCAAAAGCCCATTAGTAGAGGCGTGTTGTCTTTATTAAAGTTCGCTACCGGGTTCCAAATAACGGTTTCAAGCATAGTCTGAGCCTCAGACCATTTGCCGTCCTCTAACAACTTGATCAACTTGGGGCACCCGTCGGTCGCTAGCGAAGTTGCGTCGTGGTCGTTAAACCACAGCAAGCTTGGCAGTATATCTTTTAAGTTAGCAATCTCTTGTATTATTTTTGTGCGCTCGGCGAAAGTCGTATTAGCGTCTGGGGGGCTCTGAACGCTCGTTAAAACCTTCAATGGCATTCGTAACGCGCCAATTGAACTCTTCAATGCAGGAATAATCCGCTCTTTCCATTGACGACCCAAAGCCCAGTAACATTGGGATGCAGTCAAATTAATTTTGACTTTCATAAACGCTAGCTTCGCAACGAGACTTCCCTTCTTTTTTCGTTTATCTTTCCCATTCCATTCCACTAAGAAAAATTCCCAGATTCCGCAAACCTCCTTAAGATCATCATTGTGTGTGTGTTTAAACACCTGAAAGCATCCGTAATCGTTCTGCACTTTAATAAACGCGTCGATTTCCTTCTCCTCTGCTTTTAGCAAGATATCTGCTACATCTTCACTCTGTCCTGGCACTTCGCTAATCCGTTTCCACTCCAATATGTCCTTGTACAGATCGTCAAAAAAGCCTGACAGCAGACACACAAACTTCACAGCCAATACTTCACGCGGTAGGTCATCGTCAGGCGGTACGTTGGACACTTCCTACGTCTCCCCAGCGTTCTCGGGCTTTGCTGAGCCTATCTCGTGTCGGCTCACTTCTCCGACCCAAAAATCTCAGGTGCAGCTCCACAATGCATTCACGCGAAATCCGTCTGACGGCCTCGTACTGTCGTCAGTTTCAGTGCCCGATATCGCCATTGGGCAGCAGCTTATTTGCTTTGCAGTCGCTCCCCGCAGAAGCAGCACGCGGGTGGCGAAGCCGTCAACCCCCCCTTTTGGAGGAACTATCGCGGCAGAGGCGAAAAAACAGCCCAATTCGCAGCTCCATGGAGGGGAAGGTTTGCGAACCGGGCCTGAGTCGTGCCTAGAGGGAAGGAACACCCATAGGCTTTTGGCCAAAGGGCAGGAATCAAACCCCTTGGCCGGGACATGAACGGGGGCCTAGGAGCAAGCCCGCACCGTTCATGCGTGCGCGATAGTCTATATTCTGACCCAGATGGAACCCTACCGTAGCGGCGATCACGCCAATGGTCAGGAAGCTGGGTTTCCAAGCTGTCTGTATGGTAACCACACGCCCTCGATGGAGGATATTGTTGCTGCGACAAGAGAGGCGAATTCGCTAACCGGCTCGATGATATCGGAGGATATAATTGCAGTAATCAGCGCAGTGCCATCCATATCCTATTTGTCGATCCATTGCGGGTCGTTTCCTAACTCTGTACGGACTTTGGGGTATATTTTCGCCCTTGCAATTGGTGGCACACTCGCACTCCATTTCGGGGCATTGAGATTACTGTCGAAGTCCAGAAAAATATAGAACTGACATTCGGTGTGCTTTCAATGTGGGAGCTTCACCTCGGATTCACTTATTGTTGAGAAATTTCCGGAACAGCAATCGGCTGGAAGGGTTCCTGCTTCAGAACAGCAAGGACCCCGAGTCTCTTCGGGAATTTGTAAGCTGGAATCTCAAATGCCCGAGCTTCGCAAGAGTGCGTCATCACAGCCAACTGGTCGCGCCGTTCATGTTCGAGATCGGGGAGAGGAATTAGCCGCACAAGCCGACCTGATGTTGGCCCGCTATCCCGACTACATCAGGGAGCAAGTTACCGGGCTTCTGCGTGTTCTTGCGAAGAAGCGCGGAGAGGCAGAGACGAAGTTCGATAACGACCTTCAAAAATAAGGTCGCAGTTCGAGAAAACAAAGGGTGATCGCCATCGCAGTCCACACAACCGTAGAATGCCCACCCTTGTAAAAGCAACGGCTTTGGCAGCGGCCACCATACTGGTTTCAGACCAGCCATCTACTGCTGCTTGCCACCATTTTTCGATTTGGCATTTTCCGTGGCCACAACGTTGCACAACTGAACCCAAGGGGAACTTTATTCACGAACCCCCACCTATGCCAAGCCCCGCTCCACGGTCCAAACCCACACAAGACGAAGAATTGCAAAGGCAACAGGCCATCGAAAAGCTCAAGGGACAATTGAACCCCCAAAAGCAGCAATAGGCCAATGACGCTATGAGCCAAAAAACGCCGAATTCCGGTGGGACCATCCTGCCAAAAAGCCTTGCAATTCGATGGGAGGATTTACGGTCCCACTTTTTGGTAAGTAATTGATAGTAAACAATTATTACAGCTCTCTCCGGGACGCCAACAAAATCACCAGGTTGGCAAATGCCGGCGCCGCCGGTTCGCGGGGGGCCGGTCAGTCCAGGACCTGGAAGATGCGATTGTTGTTGAGGTCGACGATGACGCGGTGGCCGTTGATCACCGCAGCGCCATAGCCGGGTCGATCCGGGATCGGCCTCGGACTGACCTCGTTCGGGAGCGTCTGGCCCTGCGCGGGGTCATCGGGGAGCGTCACGCGCGGCCCGCTGCCGACCGCGCCCAATTCCGCCCCGGAGGAGGTCAACGACGATTTGCCGCTCTGGCCGAGGGCGGACATGCTGGGGGGAGCATAAACGCCCTTGAGCGATTGCGGCTGGTTCAGGCCGGAACCTTGTCTCAGCCCGAGACCCTGGTTCTGGCCGAGACCCTGGTTCTGGGCGTAACCTGAGGACCCGAGGCCCAGGAAGGCCGCGACGGAAAGCACAATGGCGCGCATGATCGTCTCCCCTGCCCGGGCCTTCCGATCGAAAGCCTGAAAGCGGCCGGGCTCGGCTCGGAAGGAAGAAACTCGGGGCTCGACCTTAGCAGGTCGGCTTGTCTGAGGCCAGAAGGCCCTCAAGGAATCGCTTCAGAGACGGGCGAGCCAGACGTCGAGCACGGCTGAGCGCCGCTCCTCGAGCACGGCGCGGAGGCCTTCGGCGACGCCGGCCTCGACGTCTTCCGGGCGCTGGATCACGCGGGCGAGGGCGCCGCCGGCGGCTGCGGCGAGGCCGGAATAATCGGGCGGCGGATCGAAGCTCAGATCGAGGTCGCTCGCGCGGCTGGCGAAGCCGTCCGGATGAACGGCGAGGGCCGAGAACTTGGGCGCCTTCCAGCCGCGGTTGTTGAAAATGACCTGAAGGAACGGCGTCCGGTAGCGGCGGGCCATCCAGTGGACCGTCGACGGCTGCGAGAACATGTATGAGCCGTCGCCGCTCATGACGACGAAGGTCTTGTCGGGGGCGGCGAGCTTCATGCCGATCGCCGCGCCGCCGTTCCAGCCGAGCGACCCATGCGCGAGCCCGAACATCGTGCCGGGCCTCTCGCGGGCCATATGATCGCAGATCACATGGTTGTTGGTGACGCCTTCATTGATCACGACCGCGTCGAGCCCAACCTGATGGCGCACGCAGGAGGTGAGATATTCCGGCGTGATGATATCGCCTCGCGGCGCCTGCTCGAGACGGTCGAGTTCCGCTCTTCGCTCGCGATGACGCTTGGCGTAGTGACGGCGGCGACGCTCCGCGGCGGCCTCATCGTCGATCCCGATGCGATCGAGCCGAGCGTTCAACTGCGCGAGCGCGGTCGCCGCATCGGCCCGATAACATTGCCGCGCCTTGATGTACCAGAGCGGCGTCGTTTCCTTCAGCGGGTCGACGTCGATGATCGCGATCGCAGCCTCGTCGCTCGGCTTGCTGACCGTCGGAATCCACGGCACGTCGCTATCAATCACGAGGATGAAATCGGCTTCCGCCAGCGCCCGGTTCTGGTACGGATGGCTCCAGTGATTGCCCTGATAGAGCGGGTCGTTGTGGGGAAAGTTGACGGCGCTCGGAACCGATTCGAGCACGCCGACGCCGAGCCGGCCGCAGAAGCGGACGAGTTCGGTCGTCGCGGTCGGATTGCGGCCGAGAAAGGAGGTGACGATCAGCGGCCGCGCCGCCCTCTGAATCGCGTCGACGAGGCCCGCGACGGCAGCTTCGGCGAGCGGCGCCGGCGCGATCGGCGGCCAGTCGGCAACGTCGGCTGCGACGCGCTCGGTTTCCTCCTCCATCACCTCGCGGGCACCGACGAGATAGACCGGTCCCTTGGGGTCACTATGGGCGAATTGCAGCGATCGATGAACTATCTGCTTCACGTTGCGCGCCGTGCGAAGCTCATTGTCGTACTTCATATATTGGCGGACGATGCCGCGCTGATCAAAGGCATCCTGAAGCCAATGGATGAATTCGTTGCGGCTGCCGCGCGCCTCCCCCTCCTGGGTGAACGGCGACAAACCGGCGAAGACGAACACCGGAACGCGCGCCTTGGCGGCGTTGTGGACCGCCCCGCCGAGCGACTGGGTGCCGCAGTCGACGTGGACGACGACCGCCTGGGCGCGGCCGGTCAATTGCGCGTAGCCATGGGCGCAGCTCATCGCCACAAACTCATTCGGACAGGTCACCACGGAAGGGATAGGCCGCTTGTGCGCGCGCGCTTCGGCGATCGCCTCGATGAGCGCCGGATGGTCGCTGCCGAAATTGGCGAAGATATACGAGACGCCCGCCTCCTGAAGCGCGTCGAGCATCGCCGTACTGGCCGTGTACATTCGATCTACTCCACGCTTTCTCCCAGCCAATTCCAAATTCGGCCAAATCAAGCAAGCCCGCGCAGAGCGGCGGCGCCTATAGTCTCGTAGTCTCGCCGCCGCGATTGCCGTAAACTATGTCCGGCAGGCAAACCAGCCCGGTTGAAGGGAGGGGGCTATGTACGTCAACAGACTGTTGGTCGAGCTCCTCATCGCCCTCAGCGCCACGTGGTTTTCAATGGCCGGCGCCAAGGCCAATTTCACCTATACCTATACTGCCAACCAAGGATAAGATAACCGACACACTCGTCTTCTTACAGGGCTGGCTCCTGACCTGGACAACGTAACCGACGATATTCCGGAAGCCTTTTCTTTTCAGACGGCGTACAAACCCTGAATAGCGAAAATGCAGTCATAGTAGGCTCCATGACCGCTCTCGCTTGGTAATCCACCCAACCCCGATCGGGACCGCTCGGCATTACGACGCGCGAGCCGTTATCGTCGGGGGTTCTGGCTCCTGAACTTCGCCGCTAGCTGTTCGGCCCCGTTCGCGAGGAGGCCGATGTCTGAGCCGACGGCGGCGAAGAGGCAGCCAAGTTCGATATAGTGTTGGGCGAGCTCCGCGTCGCCGGTGAGGATCCCGGGCGCGGCCCCTGCGGCCTTGATCCGCCGGATCGCCTCCTCGATCGTCTTGACGACCTCCGGGTGATTAGGCTCACCGAGATAGCCAAGCGCGGCCGAAAGATCGCCCGGCCCGACAAAGATCCCATCGACACCCTCGACCTGCGCGATCTGCTCGAGGTTCTCGAGCCCGCGCCTCGTCTCGACCTGCAGGAGAAGGCAGATCCCGGCGTCGGCGGCTTTGTGGTAGCCCTTGATCCTCCCGTAGCGCGAGGCGCGCGACTGGCCGGCGACGCCGCGAAAGCCGTGTGGCGGATAGCGGGTCGAGAGAACCGCGCGCTGCGCCTCTTCCTCCGTTTCCACATAGGGGATCAGGAGCGACTGCGCGCCGACGTCGAGCAGGCGCTTGATGATCACGGAATCGTTCCAGGCCGGGCGGACGACGGCATGCGCTTGTCCGCCGGCCGTCGCCTGAAGCTCACTCAGCACCATCGGCAATTCGTTCGGCGCATGCTCGGTGTCGAGGAGGATCCAGTCGAAACCGGAATCGGCGAGGATCTCGACGACAAGATGGCTAGCCAGACTGTGCCAGAGCCCGATCTGCAACCGGCCTGATTTGAGCGCCTCCTTGAAGGGATTGACGAGCCGGTCCATGGCGCAAGCCTCGGGGATTTGGAGCGTGACTCCGTTTGACCGGCGTCGCGTCGCGCGGGAGAAGAAAGCGTCGCACGCCGTCCCTCTCATAAACGGCGTCGCGGGCCAAGGGCGACCGCGGGAACAGCGCTGAAAAAAAGCGCCGTCGCGCTTCTCCGGTTCGCCCAGGTCTTGAGTGCGATGGATCGGCCGACGGAATCGACGTTTCGCAGTTTTCAACGGAGAGGCTGTGACAGCGAAAGACGAAAACCAAGTCTCCTGGGGCGCGATTGTCGGGGGCGAAGCTTGGCCCGTGCGTCAGTCGTTCGACGAAGGATGGCTTCTCGACCCGAGTATAAGCGATACCGATATTGTCTGTTGCGCATCAGGCCAAACCGAGCGGCTCGGCGTGGCCGATTCGATCAAAGAATTTTCTCGCTTCCCCAATCCAGCGATGTCGATATTGGTTCTGGTTCCGCGGAAACCGGCGCCCGAGCTCGAGCAACGCTGGGATGGCGAAGTCGGGTCTTTTGTCGTTTCGGTCGGGTTGCTTCGTGCGTTTAAGAAATCAAACCTTTCCGAAGATTGCTCCTGCTTCAATTTGCTTTACTGGGCCCTCAATAACGGCTCTCACGGGGTCAGCTTCGAGTGTGTTCAGGTTCCCCTCCAACCAAGCCGACCCGCAGCCAAGACTTCGCAGAACGACGAGGGCGTCCAATGGATTATCCCGCATAAAGGGCCCTTGTTCATGCTCGAGACCTGCTTGCGCTCGGCGAGCGAGAGCCGCTGCAGCGCGGATATCGTGTCGGTCTGTTTTGACGAGGAAACGACTGCGGATCATCGCAAGCTTGTTGAGCAATTTCCCTGGGCGGAGTTTTATTGCTCAGCGCCTCACTCGACCGGCCCCTATGTCAGTCGCGAGCGCTTTCTTTGTTCGGGCGCGACGCCGATCGTGCTGTTTCAGGATTCGGACGACGCGCCGACCTTGTCCAGGAGGCGCGTCTTGCTTTCGCAGATGCGCGAATCCGGCGCGGACCTCATCGGATCTCACGAGGTCCACGTGCATGAGACCTGGCGCAAAGTCTACGCCATTCGATATCCGCTGGACCCTTCGGCGGCGCTGGCCGCGGGCCAAGGGCATACGCTGCTGCTGCCAACCTCCGCCGGACGGAGGGAAGCGATCAAGGCCGCCGGCGGCTTTTCGACCAATCGAATATTCAACAGCGATCTCGAATTTGTCCTTCGGATGTTCTTCTTCCTCAGACTGAGGAACGTCGACGAGTTTCTCTACATCCGGCGAATTCGCGCCGGCTCTCTGACCCAGGCGCCGGAAACCGGACATTTTTCGCCGGAGCGTCAGGCCCACACCGCCGCGCTCGGCAAAGATTTTGAACGGGTCAAGAGGAAGGAGCTTTTGCTCGAAGACTCGTGTCTGCAGACGGTTCACCGACCGGACTACGGCGCGATTCGAATTGAGCGCTTGCAGCGGCGGCGAGGTTTGTTGCAGCTTTGCCGCGACACGTGGCGGCTCTTCGCCAGCCGGTGAGGTGAAGCAGCGTGGGCTAAAGAGCTCGATCCCGGGAGTCTTGCGCCACCTCGACTTGAGGCGCGGCGCGACCCGCCGCATCTCGAAGGGAGATCCGATAAAGCTGCGCAAGCGCCTCCGGGGAGCGTTCTTTGAGATGCGCCTTGGCGCTCCTGAGGACGAGGGGGTGGTCGGTGGACCACAGGATGATCGACCCTAATGAATCTCCGGATCTGGCGTCGGCGGGCCGCGCTCGAGAAAATCGAAGTCGCAGCCTTCGTTCGCCTGACTCACGTGCTCCGAGAACAGGCGGCCGTAGCCGCGCGCGTAGCGGGGCGCGGGCTTCCGCCAGGCGGCGCGGCGGCGGGCGAGCTCCTCGCCACTCACATTGAGGGAAAGGCGCCGGGCGGGAATGTCGAGCTCGATCACGTCGCCGTCGCGCACCAGCGCCAGCGGGCCGCCGACAAAGGACTCGGGGGCGACATGCAGCACGCAGGCGCCGTAGCTGGTGCCGCTCATGCGCGCGTCCGAAACCCGCACCATGTCGCGCACGCCCCTGGCGAGCAGTTTCTTTGGAATCGGCAACTGGCCCCATTCCGGCATGCCGGGCGCGCCGACGGGCCCCGCGTGCTTCAAGACCAGGACCGAATTCTCGTCGACGTCGAGATCGGGATCGTCGATGCGCGCGGCCATGTCGTTGTAGTCATCGAACACGACCGCCTTGCCCGCATGCTTGTGCAACCGGGTCTCGGCGGCCGGCGGCTTGATGATCGCGCCGTCCGGGGCGAGGTTGCCGCGCAGGATGGCGAGGCTGTCGGAGGCGACCAGCGGATTGTTGAGCGGGCGGATGACGTCCTCGTTATAAATCCGCGCGCCCTCGACGTTGCCACCGATCGTTTCGCCGTTCACCGTGCGCGCGCCGGCTTTCAGTCTGCCGCCCTGAGCCAATTGCTTGAGCACGGCCGGCAGGCCGCCGGCGTAGAAGAAATCCTCCATCAGGTAAGCGCCGGAAGGGCGGATATTGGCGAGGAGCGGCGTCTCGCGCGCCTTTTGGTCGAACGTCTCGAGATCGAGCTTGAGACCGGCGCGCCGCGCGAGCGCGATCAGATGGACGACCGCGTTGGTCGAGCCGCCGATCGCCAGCACCGCGGCGACGGCGTTCAGAATGGAATCTGCAGTGACGACGTCGGACGGCTTCAGGTCGTCCCAGACCATGTCCACGATTCGTTTTCCGGTCGTCACCGCCATCACCGCGTGGCGCGAATCGGCGGCGGGGATCGAGGCGGCGCCGGGCAAGGTCATGCCGAGCGCCTCTGCGGCGCTGGTCATGGTCGAGGCGGTGCCCATGGTCATGCAATGGCCGGGCGAGCGGGCGATGCCGTTCTCGATCTCCTCCCAGTCCGCGGCGGTGATAGTTCCGGCGCGCAGTTCCGCCCAATATTTCCAGACATCGCTGCCCGAGCCGAGCGCCGTGCCGCGCCAATTTCCCCGCAGCATCGGTCCGGCCGGCATGAAGATCGCCGGCAGGTTCATCGAGATCGCGCCCATGAGCAAGGCCGGGGTGGTCTTGTCGCAGCCGCCCATGAGCACCGCGCCGTCGGCGGGGTAGGAGCGCAACGCTTCCTCGGTCTCCATCGCCAGGAAGTTGCGGTACATCATCGTCGTCGGCTTCTGGAACGGCTCCGAGAGCGTCATCGCCGGCAATTCGATTGGAAACCCTCCCGCCTCCCACACGCCGCGCTTCACCTCCTCGACCCGCTGCTTGAAGTGCGAGTGGCAGGGATTGATGTCGCTCCAGGTGTTGAGGATCGCGATCACCGGCTTTCCTGCGTAATCGGAGCGGGGATAACCCATCTGCGCCGTGCGCGAGCGATGACCGAATGCGCGCAGGTCGTCGACGCCATACCAGCGATGACTGCGAAGGTCTTCCGGCCGCTTGCGCGCCATGGTCGATCATCCTTTCTCGATTACGTTGGAGTTCATCCTACATCAGGCTCGGCAGGGTGAGGGCGATCGCGGGAAACGCGATCAGGATGACGAGCCTCACGATGTCGGTCGCGATGAACGGCAGGACGCCCTTGAAGATCGTGGCGAAGCTGATGTCCTTGACCGCGGTCTTGATGACGAAGACATTCATGCCGACCGGCGGATGGATCAGGCCGAGCTCGACCGTCATGACGATGATGATCCCGAACCAGATCGGATCGAAGTTGAGCGCAGTCACTACCGGGAAGACGATCGGCACGGTCAAGATAATCATCGCCATCGCATCCATGAGGCACCCCAGCGCGAGATACATCAGCATGATGAGCGCGAGCACGCCGTAGCGGCCGACCCCGAGGCCGGTGAGGAATTCCGTCACCCTTTGCGGCGTCTCGGTGACGGTGAGGAAATAGCCGAACAAGAGCGCGCCGATGAGAACGGTGAACACCGCAGCGGCGGTGCGGGTCGCCTGCAGCAGGGCCGCGAGGATGCCGGCGGGCCTGAGTTTCCCCCGCGCGACCGAGATCAGGAAAGCGCCGCAGGCACCGACACCGCCCGCTTCGGTCGGCGTGAAAAGGCCGCCATAGAGCCCGCCGATCACGAACCCGAACAACGCGAGCGCGGCCCATACGTCGCGCAGCGCCTTGAGCCGCTCGCTCCAGTCGCTGCGCGGTCCCGCCGGCAGAAAGCCCGGCCGGACGAGGCCGATCGCGGCGATGGTCAGCATGTACATCGAGACGGCGAGCATTCCCGGAAGGATGCCGGCGATGAAGAGCTTGCCGATATCCTGCTGGGTAATGAGCCCATAGACAGCGAGCACCGTCGAGGGCGGGAAGATTGCGCCGAGCGTTCCGCCGGCCGCGATCACGCCGGCGGCGAAGGATTGCGGATAGGCGTATCGGCGCATCTCGGGATAGGCGACGGTGGCGAAGGTCGCCGCGGTCGCCACCGACGAACCGCTGATCGCGGCGAAGCCGGCGCAGGCGGCGATCGTGGCGAGGCCGAGGCCGCCCGGCCAGTGGCCGACGAAACTGTTGGCGGCCCGAAACAGCTCGCGGCTCATGCCGGAGGCGGAAACGAACGCGCCCATGAGTAGGAACATGGGGATGACGCCGAACGTGTAGTCGGTGACCGTCCGCATCGAGGTCTGCCCGACCATTTTCAAAGCCGGTTCGGCGCCAACGATCGCGCCGTAGCCGGTCACGCCGACGAGCCCCATCGCCATCCCGACCGGAACGCGCATGAGGATCAGCCCAAACAGCGCGACAAAGCCGAGGACGGCCGCCGCATCGGCGCTCATCGCCTAGGCCTCATTCCAATGCCTTGGCGATCGGGTCCGGGGCGAGCTTTTCGGGGTGAAAAATGAGCCTAAAGGTGCGCACGGCGATGAGGATGACAGCGGACACGTCGCCCGCCCAGGCGACGGCGAAGAACGGCCAGGTCGGCAGGTGCAGGTCGAAGGTCAGTACGTGGTCGGCGCGGGTCGTACGCACCTTGTCGAACAGCATTGTGGTCTGGACGGTGACCACGAACAGGAGAACAAGCGTCGCGAATACGTCGATCGCCCGCTTGCCTCGCGGAGAGGCGGCGGCCCAGACGAGGTCGACCGTGATGTGGCCGCCACGATAGCTGGTCGCGGCGATACCCCAGAAGATGAGGATGCCGAGCAGGAGCCGACCGAAGTCATAGGAATCGGGGATCGATGCGCTGAACAGATAGCGGAGCAGCACGGAGACGAAAACGTCGACGGCGACAATGCCAATGAACGCCGCGGCGGCAAGCTCGATGCCGTCGATGAAGCGATCCATCGCGTTGACGGTCATCGCCGCGCCGCGCCGGGTCTCGCCGGCGGTCATGGACCGGCGTCGTATTTTGCGATTGCGGCATTGAGCTCGGCGAGCGCGGCCTCGGGATCGGCGCCCGCCTGCTTCACCGCCTTGGCCCAGCTCGCCCTGAGCGGCTCGACGGTCGCGCGCCACGCCTGCATCTGATCGGGGGTGAGCTTGTAGACATCGTGATGAGAGGGATCGGCTCTCATCCTGTCGCGCCCGGCTGCTTCGAAGTCGCCCCAGGGGCCGGCGATCTTCACCGCCCAATCGGTCGTGCAATGATCGTCCATGACCTTCTTCTGCGCCGGGCTCAGGGAATCGTATTTCTCCTTGTTCATTGAGAAGGTGAACACCGTCGTGTAGAGCGGTTCGTCGATGTGGTATTTGACGACCTTGTCGATGCCGAAGAGATAGAGCGAGCCCCAGGGGAAGGTGATCGCGTCGGCGACGCCGCGCTCGAGGACTTCGCGCGCTTCGGGCGCCGAGGCCTGGACATTCGTGCCGCCGAGCGTCTTCACGAGCTCGGCGATCGTGCTCTGCGCCGGGCGCACCTTCACCCCTTTCAGGTCCTCCGGCATGACGATCTTCTTGCGCGCGTGCAGCGCGCCCGGATCGTGAATGAAGGCGAGGCAGAAATGGGTGTCCTTCATTTCCGTCGGCGCGTATTTGCGATACCAGGAGTCGAGCGCCGCCGTGCCCTTGCGGGCGTCGCCGAAGGTGAACGGCATCTGGCCGATGGCGATGATCGGGAAGCGGCCCGGCTGATAGCCTGGATTGACGTAGGTGATATCGGCGATGTCGTCGCGCGCCATGTCGTAATGGTCGAACGCCTTGCCGAGTTGCTCGGAGGGAAAGATCGTGATCTTGATCGAGTCGTTGGAATCCTTGGCGATGTCGTCCGCCCATGCTTTGGCCGAGCCGGTCAGGGGGTGGGCGGGCGGGACCCAGAGCGAGAGCCTGAGGTCGACCTCCTTGTCCTGAGCGAACGCGGGAGCGACGGCGCCCTGCGCCAGACCAAGAATGAGCGCGAGCGCCGGCGCGGCGAAGGGGCGCCGAGGCCCCGCGAGGCGTCCCGCGAAAGCGATCGGTCCTGTCATGTCTCCTCCCGGAAGCGTAAGCCAGTCATATGGTTGTCCTACCATGTCGCAGGCGCGGCCGCCGGTCGTCAAGCGCGCGCCGGGACGCCAGCCTCCGACCTCTTCCCGAGGCGACGCGCAGCGGCCTCGAAGGACGTATGAGTTCACGCGAACGCCGGCGCCCTCTGGAGCATCCTTCGAGGGGCCCTGCTTGGGCGGCAGGGCCCTCAGAATGAGGCCGGACCGCGCTGGCCCCACACAAGCGTCTGTGGGCGTCACACTTTCCTGTTCTTCGCGTCCCAATTGCGCTCGAGGTTGGCGATCAGCGCCGGGCTGAAGTGACAATAGGCCTGTTCCCGCGCGTAGACGGAAGCGTAGCGGCGAAAAAGATCGAGCGATTCCTGGCCGACCCGGAAGCCGCGGCGGTTGCCGATCGCGCTGACCGCGCCCGCGCTGGTGAGGCCGGCGACGACGCGGTCGATCGCCTGGTCCATCTCGGCGTCAGGAGCGATCTCGTCGCAGATCATGCGGCCCTCCGGGCTGTCGCAGGCCAATCGGCGCTCGTAAAGGACGGCCTGCCGGGCGATGCGGTCGCCGACGAAGCGGGGCAGGCGAAGATTGGCGAACCCGGGAATGATCCCTTCCTTGCGGGCCGGCAAGGTGAGGAAGGCGTCGGATGCGGCAACGACGTAATCCATGCACAGAATTGCCTGGCAATGGCCGCCGATGGCGAACGCGTCGACCGCGGCGATCCACAGTTTCTCGACGCCGCGGCCGTTCACGTCGTCGGGTAGGCTTTCCGGCGCAGCGACGCCGCGCAGGAGCTTGTGCACATAGCCGAGGTCGCGGATCAGGAACCAGAGAAACGGAATCTTGCCGAGATAGAGATGGGTGAGATTGATGCCGGCGCCGAAAATGCGCTTGCCACGATATTTCGGGTTCTCGACTTCAATGCCGCGCATGACGGCGATATCGGTGGTGCGGTCGAGGGTCGCGACATCGACGGCGATCTCGGTCTTGGACAGGGTCGTGTCGTCCTCTGCGTTGAGGAAGCGCGGATTGATCATGTCGAGGTGGACCGCCTTGCCTCGTCTTGTGAGCTGGGCCGCGCCCAGATCGAGTGCGCCGCGCGCCGCGAATTCGGCGGCGAGCGCCGCGCTTTCCGGCCGCGGCAGCAGCATCGCATGACAGAGATGCTCGCCGATCCGCGGGCGCGCGAGCACATGGGCGAGGAACAGGCCCTGGTCGATCTCGACGCCGTCCTTCTCGCCCTGGAGATGCGCGGCCTCAGCGGCGACCTCCGCCCGGGTCGGGACCAGTCCGGGAACAAGCTCAGCCGCTGCGTAAGCGAGGTCGTCCAGGCGGCGGAACATCGAGGTCCGGTCAGTGAGGCGTTCGTACACCGCATCGACATGGGCGGCGAGAAAGGCCTCGCGCGAGGCCCGGGCGACGGAGAGCAGCGCGTCCGTGGCCGCCTGCTCGGCGTCGTTGCGCCGGGGCTTCGCCGGCAGGCTCCGAAGCAGAGCCGCCGACCGGCTCCAGAACGCGCCGAAGCTCGGAACGTCCGTCTCATAGTCTCCGGTCGCGGCCGGGAGGCCTTGAGTCCATTCGTGTGCCGCCTGCTCCGGCAGGCCCGCCGCGCGCAACGCCATTGCGGCCGGCGCAGTTGCAGACGTCATGTCTTCGGCCTCTTGTCGATGACCCGCCTTGCCTTGCCGGTCGAGCGCTCGATCTCCGCCGGCGCGACGATCGTGACCAGCGCACTGACGCCGACATGCGCCTTGATCGCGTGGGCGAGCTCCTTCCCACCATGCCCGCGCGCCTCATTGAGCTCGGACAGCGATCGCGCCTCGACCTGCACCTCGATCTGATCGAGCCGGCCGTCCTTGCTCAGGATGATCTGATAATGGCCGGAAAGCCCGGGGACGCGCAGCAGAAGCTCTTCGATCTGGGTCGGAAACACGTTGACGCCGCGCACGATCATCATGTCGTCCGACCGGCCCGATATTTTCTCGATCCGCCGCATCGAGCGCGCGGCGCCGGGTAGGAGCCGGGTCAGGTCCCCGGTGCGGTAACGGATGACCGGCATCGCTTCCTTGGTGAGGGAGGTAAGGACAAGCTCGCCGAACTCGCCATCGGACTTCACCGCCCCGGTCGAGGGATCGACAACCTCCGGGTAGAAGTGATCCTCCCAGACGTGGAGGCCGTCTTTGGTCTCCACGCATTCGCCGGCGACGCCGGGGCCGATGACTTCCGAGAGGCCATAGCTGTCGAGCGCGTCGATATCGAACGCCTCTTCGAGCTCCTCGCGCATCGCGGCCGTCCAGGGTTCCGCGCCGAACGAACCGAGTTTCAGGGACGCGCGGCGCGGGTCGAGCCCCTGGGCGCGGAACGCGTCGGCCAGCGCGAGCGCGTAGGACGGGGTCGCCATCAGAATGTCGGGCTCAAAATCGCAGATCAGCTGGACCTGCCTTTCAGTCATCCCGCCGGAAACCGGGACGACCGCGCAGCCTAGCCGCTCCGCGCCGTAGTGATAGCCGAGACCCCCGGTGAAGAGGCCGTAGCCATAGGCGATATGCGCCAGCATTCCGCGCCGCCCGCCGGCCGCGCGGATCGTCCTCGCCATGACGTCGCTCCACATGTCGAGATCGTTGCGGGTATAGGCGACCACCGTCGGCTTTCCGGTGGTGCCGGACGAAGCATGCACCCGCGCGAGCTCGGTTCGCGGCACGGCCAGTAGGCCAAAGGGGTAGTTGGCCCTGAGGTCCGCCTTCGCAGTGAACGGAAAGCGGGCGAGATCGGCGAGGTCGCGGAAATCGTCGGGATGGACGCCGCGAGCGTCGAACTTGGCCTGGATCACCGGGACGCAGTCGTAAGTGCGGCGCAGCATCGCCGCCAGCCTGCGCGTCTGCAGCGCCGTGATCTCGTCGCGGGACGCTGTCTCGATCGGATCGAGCAGGCTCTTGTCAGGCGCCTGCCCCAGCCTCATGGCGACGGCCCGATGTCCTTGCGCGCGGTGGGCGTTGTCGATTCTCGCATGTGTCCTCCCTGGCGCACATGGACTTCAGCGGATTTTTGATTATCTCGCAAGCGCAGCGGCCGATCGTCAAGCGCGCGACGCCTAGTCCCACCAGCCGATAACGCTCCTACTGGCCGAGAAAGTTCAAAAGCGTCTCGTTGAAGCGCTGCGTCGCTTCCAGATGTCCCAAATGGCCGACGCCCTCGAACACCACGACCCTGGCGTTGGCCATGCGCTCCGCCAGCGCCTCCGCCAGCGCCGCGTTCCGGCCCATCTTGTCGCGCAGTTCTGGCGGCGCGAACGGGCGCCCGGGCGCATTGTGGTCGTTGGCTCCCATGATGAACAGGGTCGGGCGATCGATGAGCGGGATCTCGTGCGCGACAGGCTCAGCGTAGATCATCCGGTACGACGCCACGAACGATTTCAGCCAGCGCGGATATTCGCCGCTTTCCCTGATCCCTTCCCGCAATTGGACGAACGGCTCGATCGCGCTCGACGGCAGAGAGAGCGCGTAGTTGGTCATCAATTGCTTGCGATATTGATCCGCGGTCAGCGCGCGTTCGCGCCGTGCGAGCTCGTCGTCGGTCACCGGCGGAACAAAGAACCGATAGTCCTCGAGGCCGATCGGCGAGTAGAGGACGAGATGGTCGATGCGCGAGCCATAGGCGCGCGCTAGGCGCACCGCGAGCATGCCGCCCATCGAATGACCGACCAAATCGAACCGATCGACATGAAGACTGTCGAGCAAGGCGATCGTGGCGCGCGCCATGGCGTCGAAACTATAGGCGAAAGTCGGCTTGGACGATTTGCCGAAGCCGATCTGATCCGGGGCTATGACCCGATAGCCCGCTCCGGCCAGCGCCTTGATGGTCGGTTCCCAATAGCTCGAAGGGAAATTTCGGCCGTGCAGGAGCACGACCGTGCGTCCGGTCGGCGGGCTGGGCGGAGCCACGTCCATGTAAGCGAGGCGCAAATCCTCGCCATCGAGCGTGAGCGGCAGGAACTGGACCGGATAGGGGTAAGGAAATCCTTCGAGCGCGATTCCCATCGCCTCGCCGCGCGCCGCCGGGGCCGCGAAGGCCGCGCACCACAAGACAGCTGCGATGGTCAGGGAGACCGCGAAGGCGTCACGTATCTTCATCGGCGATGTTCCTGAACGTTTGCGCTCGATCGCTCCCGCCGGGCGCGGCTTGCGAGGCCTGAACGGCCGCGCTCTTCGGCGCCGCGAACTCAGATTGGCGCACGTTTCGATATGGACACGGTCATCAGACAATATTATGAGTTGGCGGGCGTAGGCAGTCCGACGCGGGTGTCTGTTCAAGGCGCCGGGACCGGAAGGCACGGACAAACCAGTTTAACGGCCGCGGGAGGACGTGCAAGTTGGCGCCGGGTCTATGCACGCAATCGGGTTTGGAGTCGGCGCGGTTAGGGGCGGTAAGTCTTTTCGCTCTCACAAGCGCAACGAGCGCCGTTCCTCTGGGGTCGCTGGTCAAGTTTGCAAAACCAAGCTACGACTGCGGCTTCCGACGAAGGAACGTATCATGAAACAACTTGCACTCGCCGTGGCCGTCGCGCTCGCAGTGGCCGGGCAGCCGGCGCGGGCCGATGAGGCCGCTGCGAACTTCACGAAGCTGTTCAGCGACGTCTGCATCGCCAAGTTCGGTCATCTTACGACGATCTGGGACTGGGCGGACGAGCAAAATCTGCCGCCGATCACCAATCCTCAGGCGCTCGCAGTGTTCGCTGGCAGGCCGAACCGGGACGGCAAGATGGTCTCATTCGCCGGCGGCGGCGTGCCTGGTTCCGGCAAGGCTTGGGCGGTGCACGATCCGGCGGGACGGTTCGTGCTGGCGACGCGGCTCGATCCGGAGTCCTGCGTCGTGTGGGCGCAGAAGGCGGACCCGGGCGAGGTCGATGCCGCTTTCACAAAGATGGTGGCGCAGGCGGTGGCACCCGGCGTCGAAGTGAAGCTGGCCGATGACAGGACCGTCAACATCCCTGACGGCGCCGTCCACATCCGCGTCTACCGCGTGTGGTCGGGGTCGGCGCTCAATAGTTACGCGCTGGCGGTGGCGACGGTCAGCCGACCGGGCGGCCCGTTCCAGGCGATGCTGGAGACGCAGCGGCTGGTCGAGCAAGACGACGCGATCAATCCGATGGTGCCGCTGGAGCCGCCGGGTTAGCCGACGCCAATTTTTTCGCGCCTCCTGCCGGCATGGGTTGTCAGACAAGTTAGGCCCGCGTAAGGTGTCGTTCGATCCGCTACGCCGCCTCGCTGACGCGCGAGGTTTGAAATGGGGCGTGGTAGTGATGCGTTAGCGTAGTCATAGAAAAGGGAGGAAAGCATGCGACTTAAAAGGCGAAGATTCGGATTGCTGCGCCCGCTGGTGGGCGCCGTCTGCGTGACGGGGATCGCGCTCTGGGGAATCGCGTCGACCGGCGCGGCCCGCGCCGACGAAGCGCCCCTGATCAAGTACAACGGCAACAGCCGCGATTATTGGGAGCACCCGCCCGCAGACTGGTTCATGGGCGACGAGACGGCGCAGCAGCACGGCACGCATCCCTATCCGGGGCAACCGCTGCCGACGCCGCATGACGAGCTGGTAGGCCTCGTCAAGGACAACATCAAGCTTCAGCCCGGCTTCCATATCGAAGTCCTGGCCGATCAGCTCGACTGCGCTCGACAGATGGTGTTCGGCAGCGACAACACGCTCTATGTCGGCTGCTGGACCGACCACGTGTTCGCGCTGAAGAAACAGGGCGACAAGTGGGTGGCGAAGACCATTATCAAGGGGCTGCGGCAACCGACCGGCATCGGCTTCTACAACGGCAACCTCTATGTCACCGACATCGATAAGATCTATCGCTACAAGGATATCGCCAACAACCTCGACAACCCGAAGGGCGAGGTCGTCTACAGCGACTTCCCGCCGTACACCTCGCATGGCTGGAAGTATATGGTTGCGGATTCGCAGTCGCCGGGCTGGTTCTACATTCCGGTCGGTCCGCCCTGCAACGTCTGCATGATCCCGTCCGGCACGGCGCAGTATCGCCATGTCAATCCGGATGAGGGCCTGTCGGAGGTTGCCGCGCTCGGTCAGCGCAACAGCGTCGGCGGCGACGTCGATCCGCGTACCGGCCAGCTCTGGTTCTCGGAGAACGCGCGCGACTGGATGGGCGACAACATCCCGTCCGACAAGCTCAATCACCTGACCAGGTGGGGTCAGCACTTCGGCTACCCGTACTGCCACCAGGGCGACATTCCCGACCCGAAGTACAGCATGGGCCACAAGTGCGACGAGTTCACCCCGCCGGCCTTGAACGTTGGGCCGCATATGGCGCCGCTCGGGATGAAGTTCTACACCGGGAACAATTTCCCGGCTGAATACAAGAACAACATCTTCCTCGCCGAGCATGGCGGCTGGAACCAGTTCTGGCACACCGGCGCCCGGATCGTCCGCATCCAGACCGACCCGGATGGCAAGAACATCTCACAGGAGCCGTTCGCCTGGGGTTGGATCAAGGACAACAAGTACTGGGGCCGCCCGGCCGATGTGGTGATCAACCCGATGGATGGCTCGCTCCTGATCTCCGATGATCAGGCCGGCGCGATCTATCGGATCTGGTACGACGGCAAGTCATAAGCAATCTGACTATCCTCCTCATCCCCGCCCCGGCGACGCAACACGCCGGGGCGGGTTTTTCGTTCCACCGATAAAATGAGAACCGTCCGACGATGCGAATTCCAGCCTGGATCATCCTGGCGTTCAGCTTGAGCGTTCCCGTCGCCACGATGGCGGCGGAGGGCGATCCAGCCGCCGGCAAGGCCAGGGCGGAGGCCGCAGGATGCTTCGCGTGCCACGGCGTCGATGGCGTCGCCACCGCCGACGGCCTCACCGCCGACAAGAATGTTCCGAACCTGGCCGGGCAGCCAGACCTCTATCTGCAGTTCCAGCTCGTGTTCTTCCGCAAAGGCGTGCGCAAGAACGAGGTGATGAATGCGATGGCGCAACAGCTCAGCGACGACGACCTGCGCAACGTTTCGGCATATTTTGCCTCGCTGCCGGCGCCCAACCTGCCTGAGCCGCCGGACTCGGCGCCCGAGGATACCGAGCTTGGCGCCAAAGTGGCTCAGTCGATCCACTGCACGAACTGCCACGGCGATCATTTCGAGGGCGTGGACAATATCGCTCGCCTCGCAGGTCAGCGCGAGGATTACGTTTACGAGGCTCTGCGCGACTTCAAATCGGGCGCTCGAACCTCGACCGGCGCCGCTGGCATGGCGGAAGTGGTGTATCCGCTCGGCGACCTGGAGATGAAAGCGCTTGCCCATTATGTATCGCGGCTGCACTGACGCGCCGGAGGCCGCCGCCAAAATGGGCGCCAGCGAAGGCACCCGGCTCCATATCTGAGCGAGGATTCCGCGATCACAAGAACGCCCAAATCATCGAAGTCGCCCGATAGGCTCCAGCCCGAGCCGGCCGGCGGCGCGCGCAACGTCACCCGTCGAGGCCTGATTGCGGCCGGCGCCGGCGCGGCGGCCGCGGCACTTGCGCCGCGCGAAGCCCTCGCTCAGGAGGGCGACAACCTGCCGCCCGCAGTCCCGCAATGGCAGCTCCATCCCGGCGCGGAAGTGCTGAGCGCGCCTTATGGGCACCCGTCCGGCTTCGAAGCCGACGTCGTGCGCCGCTATCGTCACGGCTTGCCGGAACCGCCGACGCGGCTGTCCTCGTTCAGCCTCACGCCGCTTCAGGATCTTTCCGGAATCATCACCCCCAATGGGCTTCACTACGAGCGCCACCACGCCGGAACACCGACGATTGATCCGCTCGAGCACCGGCTGATCGTGCATGGGCTGGTGGAGAGGCCGCTCATCTTCACAATGGAGGAGGTGACGCGATTCCCGTCGGTCTCGCGCGTCCATTTTCTCGAATGTTCCGGGAACACCCAGAACTGGGGCGCGCCAAAACCGGAGCTGACGGTCCAGGACACCCACGGGCTGCTCAGCTGCTGCGAATGGACCGGCGTTCCACTCGCTACGATCCTTGCCGAAGCCGGCGTGAAACCGGAAGGGAAATGGATGCTGGCCGAGGGCGCCGACGCGGCGGCGATGACGCGCAGCATCCCGATCGAAAAGGCGTTCGACGACGCGCTCCTCGCCTACGCGCAGAACGGCGAGCGGCTACGGCCGGAGCAGGGTTACCCGTTACGCCTGCTGCTGCCGGGCTATGAGGGCAACGCCAACGTCAAGTGGCTGAGGCGGCTCAAGCTCGGGACCGAGCCGTTCGAAACGCGCGAGGAGACCTCGAAATATACCGAGCTGATGCCGGACGGCGAGGCGCGGCAGTTCAATTTTATCATGCATGCCAAATCGGTCATCACGTTTCCGTCCGGCGGACAGCGGCTCGGCTCGCCCGGATTCTACGAGATCTCGGGCCTGGCGTGGTCAGGTCTCGGGAAAGTCGCTCGCGTCGAAGTGTCGACCGACGGCGGCGGGTCGTGGCGCGATGCGGCGCTGCAGGAGCCGGTGATGTCGAAATGCCTGACGCGGTTCCGCTCGCCCTGGCCGTGGGACGGCGGCCCGGCGGTGCTGGCAAGCCGCGTCACCGACGAGACCGGCTACGTCCAACCCACTCGCGAAGAACTGCTCAAGCTCCGCGACGCCCGATCCTACTATCACTACAACGGGATTCAGAACTGGAGCGTGGCGGCCGGAGGCGCGGTGACCAATGCGGGATAGACTTACTCGCCGTCTCACACTTGCCGCCGCCGCGACGCTCGCGACCGGCGTCGTTTGCGCCGGCGAGCCCTACGGCATCGGCCGGCCGGCGACGCCGCAGGAAATCGCCGGCTGGGACATCGACGTGTCGCCGAACGGGGCTGGGCTTCCGCCCGGGCGCGGCGACGTGCATGAGGGCGAGGCGATCTTCGCGGCCAAATGCGCTGCCTGTCACGGCGCGCATGGCGAGGGCAAGCCGATGAACCGGCTGGTCGGCGGCGTCGGCACGCTTCGCGACAAGAAGCCGGAAAAGACGGTCGGCAGTTACTGGCCCTATTCGACGACGCTGTTCGATTACGTGCGCCGCGCCATGCCCTTGAATGCGCCGCAGTCGCTGACCCCCGACGAAGTCTATGCGGTTTCGGCCTACGTGCTGTTCCTGAACGGGATCGTGGCGCCGGACACGACCCTCGACGAGGGCAACCTGGCCAAGATCAAGATGCCCAACCGCGATGGCTTCGTCAGCGCCGAGCCCGCGCCGGAAGCCGGCGCCAAACCCTAGCGCGGGCTTCGGTCGAATCTCATCGAGGGAGGCAGCATGATCGTCGACGTGCGGACCTACACGATGGTCCCGGGGCGCCTGGGGGCCTGGCTCAATTTGTACGAGGCCGAGGGCATGCCGATCCACGTCCGGCATCTCGGCCAGCCGATCGGCGTCTTCACCACCGATGTCGGGACGGTCAACCAGGTGGTGTTCTTCTGGGGCTTCAAGAGCCAGGCCGACCGTGAGCGGCGGCGGGAAGCGCTCGAGGCCGACCCCGACTGGGTCGCCTATCGCAAGAAGAGCGCCGACGCCGGCAACGTGCAGCACCAGGAGTGCAAGATCATCAAGTCGACCCGGTTCTCGCCGATGTGAAACCGCGGGGCGCCGCGCAAGCCCTCATCCCTTACGCGCCTCATCGACCATAGCCCGGAACTTCTTGACATTGTCCGCGCCGGCGTAGTCGGCGATCCGCCGATAGGCCGGCTCCATCAGGGCGCGGAACGGCGCGAGGTCAGGCTGGGTCATTTCCATGCCGGCGGCCTTGAGCTTGGCGATCTGGTCCTCTTCGCCCTCGGCCATCAGCTTTCGCATCAGGTCGCCCGCCGCCGCACTCTCCTCGCGGAAGATCGCCTGCTGCTCGGGCGTGAGCTTCGCCCACGTGTTTGCGCCGACGGTATGGATCATGTTGTTGTAGATGTGCCGCGTGATCGCGAGATGCTTCTGCACTTCATAGAACTTGTTGTAATAGATCACCGCGATCGGATTTTCCTCTCCGTCGACGACCTTCTGCGCCAGCGCCAGGTAAAGCTCGGGGAAGGCGATCGCCTGCACGACCGCGCCCAGCGCCTCCATCGACGCCTGGATTTGCAATTCGGGCGGCGTGCGAAGCTTGAGGCCCTTCACGTCGCCGGGCGCGTTGATCGGCCGCAGGCTGTTGGTGACGTTGCGAAACCCATAGTCCCAATTGCGCAGCAGGATGAAGCCCTGCTTTTCCGCGAGCGGCGCGAGCCAATCCATCGCCGGCCCATCGAGGACGCGGAACACGAGCGGCCGGCTGTCGAAGATGAAGGGCAGCATGACGGCGCCAAAGGCCCGGTCGTATTTGTCGAGCTGGCCCTGGGTCGGTAGCCCCATGTCGATCGTGCCGAGCTTGATCTGCTGGGCCTGTTCCGGCGGCCCGCCGAGCTGGTTGTTGGGAAAGATCATGATCCGGATCGCGCCGCCGGTGCGCTCGGCGACGCGAGCGGCAAATTGCTTGGCGGCGATGTTGGCCGGATGGTCCTCCTGCGCGAAATGGGCGAAGCGCAGCGTCAAAGCCGCCGCCCCGCGCGCGACAAAGGGCGTGGCGAGCATCGCCGCGGCGGCGGCGCCAGCGGTTCCAATCAGCTCTCTTCGGTTCACGATTTCCTCCCTTGCTGACTTTTCTCTTCAAAGCGGCGCCGCTCCAAGGCTCACCCGCGGAATCCAAAATGGTTCGGCAGCGCGAGAGCAAACCACGGCACGAAAGCGACGATCAGCAATCCGGCGACGACGACGGCGAGATACGGCAGCGTGGCGCGCGAAGCCGGCTCGATGTCGCACCGCATGACGGCGCAACAGACATAAAATCCGACGCCCGCCAGCGGCATGAAGCCGCCGACGCCCATCGCTATGATGAGGACGATGGCGAAATGCAGGCCGCTGAAGCCGAGCTTGACGGCGACCGGCAGCAGCAACGGCGCGAGCACGTTGAGGGACGGCAGGCCTTCGAGCAGCACGCCGACAGAGATCAGAAGCGCGATCGAGCAGATCATGAAGATTGTCGCGTTTGCGTGGCTGACGCTGAGCAGATCGACGAGCGTTTGGGGCAGATAGGCGATGGTCAGCACCCACGAGAAGGCCGAAGCGGCCGTGAAGATGAACAGGAGCACGCCGGTCAGCGCGGCGGTGTCCTGGACCGCGCGCACGAAACCGGCGACGGTCATCTCGCGGTAGACGAACATGGCGAGGATCGCGCCATAGACGACGGCAAGCGCGGCGATCTCGGTCGGCGTCGCGAGGCCGAGGAGAATTCCGGCGAGCAGCATGCCGGGCATCAGAAGGGGCAAAACGGCGTCGAGCCCTGCGCGCGTGACCGCCTCCGCCGGCGCGCGCGGAGCGGGCGGCGCACCGGCGCGACGGGCGCGGATCGCGATCAGCGCCATCAGGCAGAGCGCGATCACAGCCGCGGGCATGAGGCCGCCAATGAACATACCGGCCACCGACACGTTGGTGATCGAGCCGACGATCAGCATGGCGATGCTCGGCGGCACCGTCTCGCCCATGATCGCCGAGACGGCCAGCACCGCCGCGCCTTCCGCGGCGCCGTGGCGGGCGCTGACTTCGTCGCGCATGATCGTGCCGACAGCGGCGACATCGGCGGGCTTCGAGCCGGAAAGCCCCGAAATCACGTACATGCTGACCACGGCGACCTGGAGCAGCCCGCCGCGCATATGGCCGACCAGCGTATGGATGAAGCGGATCAGCCGCACGCTGATCCCGCCGCGCTCCATGACGAGCCCCGCCAGGATGAAGAAGGGAATGGCGAGGAGAATGTAATTCCCGGCGCCCGCGACCATGGTTTGCGGCAGCACAAGCATCGGTGACGCGCCGCTGGTCCAGAGATACGAGGTAGAAGCGAGCAGCAGCACGAAGCCGACCGGAACGCCGGCGAAAATCGCGACGAAAAACAGAACGAGCGCGGCGATGATCGAGGAATCGTCGCCGAGCGCAGGCAGCCACGAGCCATAGGTCGTCGCCATGAGCGTCGTCGCGGCCAGGAAAAGCGCGCCGACGATGAGCGCCATTCTCCAATCTTCGCGCCAGACGCGCGCCGCCGCATAGAGCGCCATCAGCGCCATGCCCGCCGGAAGCGGGAGGGCGATCAGCGCCGCCGGCGCCCGCAGGATCGGCGTGCGCTCGGCCCAGCCTAAGGCGATGAACTGGATCGAGGCGGCGCCGATCAGTCCGCTGACAAAGAAAACGATGACGTCGGCGAGCGCGAGGCAAACGCGCTCGATCCCACTCGGGACGAGGTTCAGAAACAGGCGGACCTGCGCGTGGTCGCGGCGCCGATAGGCGACCGCGCCGCCGATGAACGCCAGGATCGACAGCGCCAGCCGTGCGACCTCGTCCGACCACAGAAAGGACTGGCGGAAGAAGACCCGCGCGACGACGTTGGCCAGGACAAGCAGAAGCTCGCCGAGCAGCGCGCTGACGACAATCGTCTCCGCCGCGCGGTCGAGCGCGCGCAGGGCAAGCGGCTCCGGCGCGGCGGCCTCGGCCTCGGCGTTCGTCATCGCCCCCGGCAGGGCGCAGTCGCCGCTCGTCGCCACCTGGCCCTACCGCGCCGCGTTACTCGCCGCGCGGTTGAGCCTGGATCTAACAGCGGCGCATCTTGAGCTCCGCATGGCTTTCCTCCCTGACGGCCCTCTTCAGGCGCGGCCGTGCTTTGCGGCCGTTGACCGGCGGTTCGCGCGCCGGCGTTTCGTCGGCAAAGTAGTCCGGATTGAGGCGGCGAATGTTCGGAATATCGGCCAGAAGCCCATCGAGATGAACGCCCATCGCCTGAGCGGCGCGAGGGCCGTCGCCGGATTCGATCGCCGCCGCGATGGCGGCATGTTCGCGGATGGCCCGCGTCATGCGGCCCTCCTGCGGCAAGGTCAGCCGCCGGTAGCGATCGACATGAACCTTGACTTGTTCGACCAGCGTCCAAATTCCTCGATAGCCTGCAGCCTCGGCGATGGCGCCGTGAAAGGCCTCATCCGCCTGATGGAAGGCATTGCGGTCGCCGGCTCTGCTGGCCTCGCGCTGCCGCTCGAGCTCGGCAAGGAGAGCGATGATCTGGCTGCGCCGGGCGCGCTCGGCGGCGAGCCGCGCCGATGTCTCCTCGAGCGCCTTGCGAATGACAATTGTCTCGGGAAGCGCAGCAAGCGGTATGCGCGCGGCGAACGTGCCCGATTGCGGGAAAATCTCGACGAGCCCCTCGTCAGCAAGTTTGCGCAGCGCCTCGCGCACCGGCGTTCGGCTGAAGCCGTAGGATTTCGCCAGCTCCGGCTCGGAGATCGGTTCGCCCGGCAAGCGTTCGAGCGAGACAAGTTCGGCCCGCAAGTCGGCGTAGATCCTGGCGCCGATCCCCCGGGCGCCGGCGCCGCCTGCCCAGGGCCTTCGGATCGAAGCCGCGTGAGTCGACGGGAGCGGTGTCAGCGGACTTGCCTCGATCTCATTGCGGCGCTTCCCTCCCTCTTAGAACTAATATATTAGCATCCCAGACTCAAGGGCGAGCTTTGCGCAACGGCGCTTCAGTGGGAGGATCGCCGAATTCAATCGAGGCGCGCCCGGTCGCGAAATGGAGGATGAGGGGCGGGATGACCGACTATCGTCGTCTGTTTGACCTTTCCGGCAAGCTCGCGGTCGTGCTGGGCGCCGCGTCGGGAATCGGCAAATCTTCGGCCGAGGCGCTCGCCGATTTGGGCGCGACTGTCGTTTGCGCAGACCGCGACAGCGGTGGAGCCGAGGCGACAGCGGCCGGAATTCGGGAACAGGGCGGCGCGGCCGAGACGATCGCCGCCGACGCCGCCAGCGCTGCGGCGGTGAACGGCCTGGCTGACGCGGTCAAGGCAAAGCATCCGCGGGTCGACATCGCGGTCACAACGCCGGGATTGAACATCCGGAAAACGATTCTCGACACGACCGAGGAGGACCTCGATCGCGTCATCACCCTCAACCTCAAGGGGACAGTCTATTTCTTTCAGGCGTTCGGGCGCATCATGATGGAGCAGGGCGGAGGCAGCATCATCGCCTGTTCTTCCGTGCGCGCGGTTACGATCGAGCCGGGCCTTGCGGTCTACGGCAGCACCAAGGCGGCGATCGGCCTGTTAGTCAAAGGCTTCGCCTCGGAGGTCGGCCGCTTTGGCGTCCGCGTCAATGCGGTCGCGCCGAGCATAGCGGAGACGGCCTTGACCGAACCGTTCAAGCGCCGTCCTGACATTCACAAGCTCTACGCGGCGCACACCGTGTTCAATCGCTGGAGCGCGGCCGACGAAGTCGCATGCGCCGTTGCGTTTCTGGCCTCCGATGCGGCGAGCTACGTGAGCGGGAGCACGATGTTCGTCGACGGGGGCTGGACCGCGATCGATGGGCCGCCGACGGGGTTGACCCAACTCGCGCGATGAAGGGAGCGCGGCATGATCATGGCGTTCCATAAGGGATCAGGCGGCGCACCGCCTTATTCGCCGACTCGGCGTTCAAGGCGTTCCTGATCAAAGGCGTACCGCACTTCGCGCCGGGAGAATACCATCCTTCACCCGAACGTTGTCTCGCGCGCCTGAGCGATCCGAACTCGCGCCCGCCTTCGTCAGTTGGCCTCTGCGAGCCGCGCGACTTTGGCGCGGCGCTCCGCGCGGCCGCTAATCTCCTGGTATCGCCTCAGTGAATTGGACAAGTGCCGCCGCGCGGCAGTGCGGGCGGCCGTGGTGTTTTGGCTCCGGATGGCCTCGTAGATGGCGACATGCTCCGACTGAATCCTGCGCAAGTACCCGATACGATCCGGGTCGCCGCCATTCTCGACATTGAGGATCTGGCGGGGAATAATGAAGTTGCCCAGGAACTCGAGAAGCTGCGGAAAGAAGCGATTGTGGACGCTGCGAAAGATCGCCAGATGGAATCGGAAGTCGGCGTCCACCGCGTTGCCGCCGATATCGATTTCTTCCTCAATCGACCGCAGGGACGCCTCGATCTGACTGAGGTCGTGGCCTGTCCGGCGCTCCGCGGCGAGCCCAGAGGCCTCGATCTCCAGACCCATGCGCAATTCGAGAATCTGCAGCACGTCCTTGGCCGATTTCACCTCGTCCGGATCGATGCGGAATGGACGACGCTGCACGTCCGCCGGCACAAAAGCGCCAAGCCCCTGCCGGGTGATGACCAGCCCGTCCGCCCGGAGCGCGGCCACCGCCTCCCGCACAACCGTGCGGCTGACGCCCGTGGCTAGGGAAAGTTCCTGCTCTGTCGGCAGGCGGGCCCCCGGCTGCAGGCGGCCGCTGAGAATCTCGGCGGCGAGCCGCTGAGTGAGTTCTTGGGTCCGATTGAGCGCCGGACCGAGTGCAAGTGAAATCGGGTTGCTTTTCTTCACCGCATCCGCCCCGCCTTCCCCGTCCGACAATTATTACACAAACCGCGCGCGCCACAAGGCCCGATGACGGCTTTCCACTATCGGCGACGAAAAGCAATCCGTTGCCAACAGCCCTTCCTGCGCGATCTCGCCCATCACCCACGGAGTTCGCCGAACATATCAGATATAAGGTCATCATACGAATCTGCTTGTCGTCCCCCCGCTTCCGCTATATGGTGGGGACTAGGGCGGGCGGTGTCCGCCCTAACCAACTCGGTCAAGGGAGAGAAGAATGTCCTGGACGGCGCCTGTCATCGTGGAAGTCTGCATTGGCATGGAGATCACCAGCTACGTGTCGGCCGAAATCTGATCGATTCGGCGACGCGCAACTTTGGCGCGGCCTTGCATCTCTGCCGCGCTGATTCGGCGTGACGGTCGGCGCACGGCTGATCTTTTCTGGACGCAGAGAAGGTTGTCGGGCTTCGTCGCCGTCTGGCGATGAGAACTGACGTAACCGACTCGCGACACAGGGCCCGTTCGGCCGATCCGTCGACAGGAGCACGCCGCACTTGAGCATGGGGCGGCGGCGGTTCGTCTCGCCACCGCCCGGTTCGGTGCGCAGAGTTCGCGCGTGCCCCGGCGCGGCGGCCGACGCTGGTCGGGTTGGGCCGGTCTGGCGTGCGCCATTCGCAATCAAGATCGCCGGTCTGAAGAGATCGCTTCATGGCGCGTTCCCCCGAGCTTCTGAAGTCGGCGATCGGCTCGGGATTGCTGTCCTTTCCGGTAACGCATTTCGCCGACGACGGCGCATTTGCGCCGGGTCCGTACCGGGATCACATCGACTATCTCGTCTGTCACCGCCCCGCCGCCTTGTTCGCGGCGGGGGGAACCGGAGAGTTTTTTTCGCTCGATCTCGCCGAATACGAGAGGGTGATCGGCGCTGCGGTCGAGTCCGCCCGCGGGAGGCTGCCGGTCGTCGCCGGCGTCGGCTATGGCACGGCGCTGGCGATCGAATTCGCCAAGCGCGCTGAGAAGGCCGGCGCGGACGGCATTCTCCTGCTGCCGCAATATCTAATCCAGGCCGAGCAGGAGGGGCTTTACCGCCATATTGCCGCGATCTGCAGCGCCGTTGGAATCGGCGCCATTGTCTACCACCGCGACAATTGCCTGTTCGAACTCGACACCATGCGGCGGCTGGCGGACGCCTGTCCGAATCTGATTGGCTTCAAGGACGGCCACGGCAGCGTCGAGCAGCTGACCTGCCTTCGTGACGCGCTCGGGGACCGGCTCGTGTATGTTGGCGGGATGCCGACGGCGGAAGTTTTCGCCGCCGCCAATCAGGCGATTGGCGTCTCGACCTATTCGTCGGCGATTTTCAATTTCATACCTGAATATGCCCAGCGCTTCTTCGCTGCGATCCAATCGGGCGACCGCGAGTTCGCTGGCGAAGCGATGCGGAGCTTCTTCATCCCCTATCTCGCGCTTAGGAACCAGCGTCGCGGCTACGCGGTCAGCATCGTCAAGGCGGGCTTACGCGTCGTGGGCCGGCCCGCCGGTCCGGTTCGCGCGCCGCTGCTCGATCTCACGGCGGACCAGGATACGGCGCTGGCGGGGTTGGTGGCGCGGGCGGCACAGACCACGGAGCCTGCGGGGCGCCCGGTGACGCCGGAACAGGAGGGGCTCAATATCTGACGCCGTCCGCGGATCCGCGCATCGAGCGGCGTCGAGATCGGAAATCGCGGCCTGCGCGATTCGTTGGCGCCGGCATGCAGCCGGGTGTAGAACCGGTCACAACAGAGCGCTTCGCTTAAGTGCGGGCGGCGTGGCAAACGGAGGAAGACATGCTCGGCATCACCAGGCGGCGGGTCCTGCAATCCGGCGGCGCGGCGGGACTGTTGCTCCTGCCCGGCGGGGCCGCGCGCGCCGCGACTGCCTGGAACGGTCCCGCGCCGGAGGCGGGCGCCTCGATCCGGGTCTTGCGCTGGAAGCAGTTTATCCAGGCCGAGTTCGACGCGTTTGTCGCCAACACAAAGAAATTTTCCGAGCAGACCGGCGTCAAAGTCCGCGTCGACGCGGAAAGCTGGGATGATATCCGGCCGAAATCCGCAGTCGCCGCCAATGTTGGGGCTGGGCCCGACATCATCTTTGGCACCCTCGACGATCCGTTCAAGTTTCCTGAGAAACTTCTGGACGTTACTGACGTCGCCGAATATCTCGGCGACAAATACGGCGGCTGGTATCCGGTCGCGCGCAAATATGGCGTCCACGACAAGCGCTGGATCGCGTTGCCCCACGGCGCGACGGGCGGCTGCATGAATTATCGCATCAGCACGATGCACGCCGCCGGCTTCGACGAATTCCCGAAGGATACCGCCGGCTTTCTCAAGCTTTGCCAGGGCCTCAAAAAGGCGGGCAAGCCGCCGGGATTTGCGCTCGGCCACGCGACCGGCGACGCCAACGGCTGGTGCCAATGGTGCTTGTGGGCGTTCGGCGGCAAGACGGTCGACGACAACAACAACGTCGCCATCGATTCGCCTGAAACCGTTGCCGCGCTCGAATATGCGAAGCAGCTCTATCAGACCTATATCGACGGCGTGTTGTCATGGCTCGACCCGAGCAACAACAAGGCGTTTCTCGCCGATCAGATCAGCCTCACGCTCAACGGCATTTCGATCTACACCGTCGCCAAGAACTCGCCCGATCCGGCGCTCAAGGCGATCGCCGGCGACATGGACCACGCGAACATGCCGATTGGCCCGGTCGGGCGCCCGACCGAGCAGCAAAATATCCTGAGCACCTACGCCTATGCCTACACCAAGTATCCAAATGCGGTGCGCGAATATCTGCGCTTCATGTGGGAGAAGCCGCAGGTCGACTATTGGGAAACGCAATCGAACGGCTATATCGCGCCGCCCTTGCCGGCCTGGAACGACAATCCGGTCTGGACGGTCGATCCGAAGGTGACCCCGTTCCGCGACGTGCTCAAGCTTGCTCTCGACGACGGCTATTCGGGCAGCCTCGGCTATGCGTCCGCCGCGGTAATGGGCGATTTCGTCGTCGTCGACATGTTCGCCGAGGCGTGCACGGGAAACAAGTCGCCCAAAGACGCGGCGCACGACGCCGCCGAGCGGGTCAAGCGCTACTACAGCGTCTAGCCCGGCATAGCGCAGGAGGCGCGTATGGCCGCAAACGCGCCGGCTTACCGCGCCGCCAGGCCAATCCCGGCGCGGCGCCGGCTGGCCTTTCGCCTGCTCGATGACCGCAATGTTCTCGGCCTCGTACTGATCTTGCCCGCGGCGTCTTTCCTTCTCGTGTTTCTCGCCTACCCGCTTGGCCTTGGATTCTGGCTCGGCATGACCGACGCCAAGATCGGCGAGCCGGGGCGGTTCATTGGCTTCGGCAACTTCCTATCGCTCGCCCATGACGAGGTGTTCTGGCTCTCGGTCTTCAACACCCTCCTGTACACAGTCGTCGCCAGCGCGCTCAAATTCGCGCTCGGCCTTTATCTGGCGCTGTTGCTCAACCGCCGCCTGCCGCTGAAGTCTCTCGTCCGGGCGGTCGTGCTCCTGCCGTTCGTCACCCCAACCGTGCTGTCGGCGATCGCGTTCTGGTGGATCTACGATCCGCAGTTCTCGATCATCTCCTGGTCGCTGATCAAGCTCGGGGTCATTCATCAGTACATCGACTTCCTCGGCAGCCCGTGGAACGCCCGCTGGTCGGTGATCGCCGCCAATGTCTGGCGCGGCATCCCGTTCGTGGCGATCACGCTGCTTGCCGGCCTGCAGACGATCTCGCCCTCGCTCTACGAGGCGGCGACGCTCGACGGCGCGGGGCCGTGGCAGAGGTTCCGGTTCGTCACCCTGCCGATGCTGTCGCCGATCATCGCGGTCGTGATGACCTTCTCGGTCCTGCTCACCTTCACCGACTTCCAGCTGATCTACGCTATCACCCGCGGCGGCCCGATCAACGCCACCCAACTAATGGCGACGCTATCCTATCAGCGCGCGATCACCGAGGGACGTCTCGGCGAAGGGGCGGCGATCGCCGACGCCATGGTGCCGTTCCTGCTCGCCGCCATACTGTTCAGCTATTTCGGTCTGCAGCGGCGTCGCTGGCAGCAGGGCTCGAGGGATTGACGATGGCTCTCGGCGAGGGCGCGACCGAAGGCATGGACTATCTGGAGACGCTGCCGCGACGGCTCGTCACCCTCTATCTGCCGCTTGCCGTCTTCCTGTTCGTGCTCCTGTTCCCGTTCTACTGGATGACCACGACGACGCTGAAGCCCGACGACGAGCTTTACGATTACGCGCGCTTCAATCCGTTCTGGGTCCACGGCCCGACGCTCGCCCATATCGAGAAGCTGTTTTTCGAGACGAGCTATCCGAGCTGGCTCATCAACACCATGCTGATCGCCTTCGCTTCGACTGCGATCTCGCTTGTCTGCAGCGTCTGCGCGGCTTACGCGATCGAACGCCTGCGGTTCTTCGGCGCGCGCTACGTCGGGCTCGCGATCTTTCTTGCCTATCTCGTGCCGCCGAGCATTCTTTTCATTCCGCTCGCCACAATCATCTTCAAGCTCGGGCTGTTCGACAGCGACTGGGCGCTGATCCTGACCTATCCGACCTTCCTCGTGCCGTTCTGCACCTGGCTGCTCATGGGATATTTCCGCACCATCCCCTATGAGCTCGAGGAATGCGCGTTGATTGACGGCGCGACGCGGCTGCAGATCCTGTGGAAGATCACGCTGCCGCTGGCGCTCCCTGGACTAATCTCGGCAGGCATTTTCGCCTTCACCCTGTCCTGGAACGAATTCATCTATGCGCTGACCTTCATCTCGTCGTCGGAGAACAAGACGGTGCCGGTGGGCGCCATCACCGAACTGGTCGAAGGCGACGTTTATCATTGGGGCTCGCTGATGGCGGCGGCGCTGTTCGGGTCGCTGCCGGTCGTGATCATGTATTCGTTCTTCGTCGAGTACTACGTTTCGAGTCTGACCGGAGCGGTTAAGGAATAGCGGCTTTGGTCCGACGCCCGATAGCGGGCTGAGGCGGCGGCGAGTGAGGCTCATGCAATTCCATCTCAACGGGTTCAGGACCGGCGATCCGGAAATCTCGGAAGCCGCCGAGACCGGCGCCGTATGGCGCGCCTCGGACGCGCTGCCGGAGGAAGTGGACGTGCTGATTGTCGGCTGCGGTCCGGCCGGGCTGACGCTCGCCGCGCAACTTGCCGCGTTTCCCGACATCAAGACCCGGATCGTCGAGCAGAAGTCCGGACCGCTCCTCCTCGGGCAGGCTGACGGCGTCGCCTGCCGGACGATGGAGATGTTCGAGGCGTTCGGCTTCAGCGAGCGGGTGATGAAGGAGGCCTACTGGGTCAACGAGACCTCATTCTGGAAGCCGGACGATCGGGAGCGAGCGAAGATCGTCCGCAGCGGCAGGATCCAAGATGTCGAAGACGGGCTCAGCGAGTTCCCGCATGTGATCCTGAACCAGGCGCGGGTGCATGAATTCTATCTCGACGTTATGCGGAACGCGCCGACGCGGCTCGAGCCCGACTATTCGCTCCAGTTGCTTGACGTCTCGGTTGCCCCGTCGTCGGGAGGCGGACCCGGCGCCGCGAGCGGCGCGCCGGCCCATCCCGTCATTGTGAGGCTCAAGCGGCTCGATCCGGCGCACGAAGCGCGGGAGGAGACCGTCAAGGCGCGGTTCGTGGTCGGCTGCGACGGCGCGCGCAGCGCCGTGCGCAAGTCCCTCGGGCTGGCGCTTGAGGGCGATTCGGCCAACCAGGCCTGGGGCGTCATGGACGTGCTCGCGATCACCGACTTCCCCGACTTCCGCCTCAAGTCGGCGATCCAGTCGGCCAACGAGGGCAATCTCCTGATCATACCGCGCGAGGGCAGCTATCTCGTCCGCCTCTATATCGAGCTCGACAAACTGAGCGAGAACGAGAGAGTCTCGAACCTCAACGTCACTCCCGATCGCCTGATCGCCGCCGCGCAGCGTATCCTTCATCCCTATACCCTGGAGGTGAAAGAGATCGCGTGGTGGTCGGTCTACGAGATCGGCCAGCGCCTATGCGACGCATACGATGACTTGGCCGATCGCGCGGGCGAGGGCCGCATCCCGCGGGTGTTCATCGCCGGCGACGCCTGCCACACCCACAGCCCCAAAGCCGGCCAGGGCATGAACGTCTCGATGCAGGACGCCTTCAATCTCGGGTGGAAACTGGCGTCGGTCTTGCGCGGGCGATGCTCGCCTGAAATCCTGGGCACCTATTCGGACGAACGCTGGAGCGTCGCGAAGGAGCTGATCGACTTCGATCGCAAGTGGGCGAGCATGTTCAGCGCGCCGCCGAAAGATCCTTTCAACGCCGGCCGCGACGGCGTCGATCCGGCCGAGTTCCAGCGATATTTCGTCAAGCAGGCGCGCTTCACGGCGGGAACGGAGACCCGATACGCGCCATCGACGATCACTGGTAAGCCGACCCATCAGCATCTTGCCCAAGGCTTCACGATCGGCGCACGCTTTCATTCCGGTCCGGTCATCCGGCTGGCCGACGCCAAGCCGGTCCACCTGGGCCACGCCGTCAAGGCCGACGGACGCTGGCGGCTCTTCGCCTTCGCAGATGCGGCAGACCCGGCCGCCTCGTCTTCGCGGCTGAGAGCTCTCTGCGAGTTCCTCGCCGGCTCTCCCCACTCTCCCGTCAGGCGATATACGCCGGCGGGGGCGGATATCGATAGGGTCATCGATGTCCGGGCGATCTTCCAGCAGGGCCATCGCGAGCTGGCGATAGAGGCGATGCCGGCTCTCCTTCTGCCGCACAAGGGCCGTTTGGGGCTGCGCGACTACGAAAAGATGTTCTGCCCCGACTTGAAAAACCGCGCCGACATTTTCGACCTGCGGGGCGTCGACCGGACGACGGGCTGCATGGTCGTCGTGCGGCCGGACCAGTATGTCGCCCACGTTCTGCCGCTCGACGCCTTCACCGATCTCGGATCGTTCTTCGGCGGGTTTATGTTGGAGGGATAAATACGCCCGCCCGACGACTGGGCAGGGAGCGCCTTCTCTCTCCCAGTCTTTTCAGGGTCCGCATATTACCGTACAACCTGAGGAACCTGCGATCCGGCAATCGCGATCGCGCGCGTTCACGGGGAGATGGTGAAGGACACGGCTTTCCCCTCCCGAGGCGCGCTGATGGTCGGTTTCGCGCATGTGGCGTATCGCGCCGCGGAGGAATTCGCCGCGCGGCGGATGGGCGTCGCCCATTTCGAGGTTCGGACGCTCGAAGAGTTGGAGCGGCGGGCGCGCGAGGCCGACGTGCTGGTGGTGTCGGGCCTGTGGCGCAACACCCTGATCGCGCGCGCGCCGAAGCTGCGCTTCGTCCAATCGTTCAGCGCTGGCGCCGATCAATATGACAAGGCGCTCTTCGCCAACCGCGGCATTCGGCTGGCGAGCGCCCAGGGGGTCAACGAACGCGCGGTGGCCGAGCACGCGATGGCGCTCATCCTCGCTCTCACCCGGCGCCTTCACAAGGCGCGCGACAACCAGCGGGAGCGGCGCTGGCGCGGCATGATCGGCGACCGCGCCCTGCGTGAGCAGGAGCTCGGCGGCAGGACCCTGGTCATTGTCGGCCTCGGCCGCATAGGCAAGCGCCTCGGGCGGCTGGCGCGCGCCTTCGACATGCGGGTGATCGGAGTCCGCCGGATGGCGCGGCCGGCCCCAGAGGCCGCCGATGAGGTCGTCACCGTGGCCGGCCTCGCGCGGGCGCTCGCCGAGGCTGACGTCGTCGCCCTGACCTGCCCGTTGACGAGCGAGACCGAGGGCCTTATCGGCGCCGTCGCGCTTCATGCGCTGAAACCAGGGGCGCTTCTTATCAATGTCGCACGCGGAAAGGTGGTCGACGACGCGGCGCTTCTCGCCGCGCTCGCCGACGGGCGCGTCGGCGCTGCGGCGCTCGACTGCTTCCATGACGAGCCGCTGCCGCCCGAATCCCCGTTCTGGACGCTCCCGGACGTGCTGATCACGCCTCATAGCGCAGGTGAAACCGGGCGCTACGAAGCGGACCTGGTCGACATCCTGGTCGACAACATCGAGCGCCTCCTTCGCGGCGAATCCACACTCAGAAACGAGGTCGTGTAATGGTGGGCCGCGATTGCAGGTTGCGACGCCCGCAGCGAAACGGCGCAAGGCGCGCGCGTCTCAGCGACACTTGAGCCGCAACGGAACGGACAGACATGGCTTCGGTCGAAGTTTCCAATGTGCGCAAGAGCTTTGGCGGATATGAAGTGATTCACGGCGTCTCGATCCGGGTCGAGGACGGCGAATTCGTCATTCTTGTCGGGCCCTCGGGATGCGGCAAGTCGACCCTGCTCAGGATGGTGGCGGGCCTCGAGTCGATCACCAGCGGCGAGCTTCGCATCGACGGGCGGATCGTCAACACCCTGCCGCCCAAGGAGCGCGATATCGCGATGGTGTTCCAGAATTATGCGCTATATCCGCAAATGACGGTGGCGAAGAACATGAGCTTCTCGCTCGAGCTCGCAAAGCGGCCGAAGGACGAGATCGCCGACAAGGTGATGAAGGCCGCCGACATCCTTGGCTTGACGCCGCTGCTCGAGCGCTACCCGCGCCAATTGTCGGGCGGCCAGCGCCAGCGGGTCGCCATGGGCCGGGCGATCGTGCGCGATCCGGCGGTGTTCCTGTTCGACGAGCCGCTGTCGAATCTCGACGCCAAGCTGAGAGTGCAGATGCGCGCCGAAATCAAGGCGCTGCAGCAGCGGCTCGCGTCGACGACCATATATGTCACCCACGACCAGATCGAAGCGATGACGATGGCCGACAAGATCGTCGTGCTGCACGACGGCAAGGTGGAGCAGATCGGCACGCCGCTCGACCTTTATGATTCGCCGGCCAATCTGTTCGTGGCCGGGTTCATCGGCTCACCCGCGATGAACTTCATCAGCGGGCGCCTCGAAGGCGGCGAGCGGCCGACGCTCGTGACCGCTGCGGGCGCCAGGATTCCGCTCTCCGCCGCGCCGCGCGCCGCGGCCGGACGGGAGATCGTCATGGGCGTCCGCCCCGAGCACGTGACGCTAGGGGGGTCGCTGGCGATCCCGGCCCAGGTCACGGTCGTCGAGCCGACCGGTTATGAGACCCAGCTGGTCGCACGGCTCGCGGGGCAGGACATCGTCTGCGTGTTTCGCGAGCGCCTGAGCGACCGCCCCGGCGACTCGATCGCGCTCACCCTTGCGGGCCCATTGCACTTCTTCGACGCGCAAACCGGCGAGGCTCTCGCCGGCGGCTAGACGGGCCGTGTTCCAGCGAAGCCGCGAGCTTGCGGGTTGTCAGGTAACCGGATTAATGTGGAAAGAGCCTGATACCAACGAAGCAGCGACGGCGCAGGGAGGATTTCGCCATGAACGGCAAGCGCGTGAACCGCCGGTCCCTGCTCACCGGCATGGCGCTCGCGCCGGCTATCATGCGCGCCGCCCGCGCCGCCCCGATGGCTCTGCGCCTGTCGTCCTCTCTACCCAACAACCCGAAATTCGCCAACGGCCGGGTCTATTACGACAATCTGGTCAAGCGCCTCGCAGCGGCGGGCCTCGCCGACAAGATCGACGTCCAGTTCTTCCCCGACAATCAGCTCGGGCAGGAGATCGACGTCGTCAATTCGGTGAGCCTTGGCGTCATCGATCTCATGGTCACCGGCACCTCGATCTGGGCCAATGTCGTGCCGCTGATCGGGCTGCTCGACCTCGGCTATTTGTTCGAAAGCTTCCCCCAACAGAGCAGGGCGCTCGACGCCGGCGCCGCAAAGCCGCTCGAAGCGGCGCTGAAAACCGGCGCCAATGTCGACATCATCGGCTGGGCCTACAATTTCGGCTCGCGCAGCGTGCTCTGCAAGTCCGCGGTCAACGCGCCCGCCGATCTCGCCGGAAAGCGGATCCGCACGCTGCCCAACAAGATCATCACCGAATGTCTGCGACTCATGGGCGCGGCGGCGACGCCGCTGGCGTTCGGCGAGATCTACACCGCGCTGCAGGCGGGCGTTCTGGACGGGCTGGAGCATGACCCGCCGACCATTGTCGCCAGCAAGTTCTACGAGACAGCCAAATTCTATTCGCTCACCCAGCACAATTTCTCGGCGCTCGGCGTGTTTTGCAGCGGCCTGACGCTCAATCGTATGGATGCGGCCCTGCGCGACCCGTTCCTGGCCGCGGCGACGCAAGCGGCGGCCGACACCAGAGTGCGTGGGCTCGAGGCGGAAAAGGAGGCGCTCGAATCGCTGAAGGAGAAAGGCGTCGAAATCATCGCCTGCGATCGGGAGCCGTTCCGCAAGCTGGTCGCGCCGCAGACCGACGAATTCATCAAGGCGCACCCCGAGGCGAAGCCGATCATCGATATCGTCCGCAGCACTAAGGCGTGACTTCGCCAACCGGCCTCGTGACCGCATTCGAGTCGCGCACGCGCCGCGCGGCTGGCGGCGGGCTCGCCGCCCTGCTCGCGGTCGTTGACGCGGCCGCCGCGCTCCTGCTGGCGGCCGACCTGATCGTGGTGTCGCTCTCGGTCTTCTATCGCTACGTTCTCGCGGCGCCGATCGAGTGGGCCGACGACGTCGCGCGCGGCTTCATGGTGGCGATGAGTTTCTTCGGCGCCGCGGGCGCGCTCGCCCGCAACGAGAACGCCGGCGTCGCCTTCTTCGTCCAGAAACTGCCGCCGCTGGCCCGCCGGCGCGTCGATGCTTTGGCGGCGCTGGTCGTGCTGGCGACCGCCGCGTCGGTGGCGTGGAACGCCATGGCGCTCGGACGATTCACCACCGGGCAGACCACGGGCTCCGGCCTGCCGCTTGAACTGACCTTCTATCCGATGGGAGCAGGTACGGTCTGCATGACGATTTTCGCCCTGGCGCAATTCTGCCGCCGGCGGCCGTCGGATCTGGCGTTCGCGGTCGTGGTCGGGCTGGCTCTCGTCGGCGCGGCCTATGGCTGGCGGTTCATCGGCGCCGGCCCCGCGCGCGCCGGCCTGCCGATGCTGATCGGATTCGTCGGCTGCCTCATCGGCGGCGTTCCGATCGGCTTTGCTCTGGCTTTCACCGCGCTGATCTACATCTTTGTCGACGGCGCGCTGCCCGGTCTCATCTTCGCCCAGCAGATGGCGCGGGGCATCGACAACTTCGTGCTGCTCGCGATCCCGTTCTTCATCCTCGTCGGCTATCTGATGGAGGCGAACGGAATGTCCGTTCGCCTGATCGCGCTCATCGAGCGCCTCGTCGGACGGCTGCGCGGCGGCCTCAACGTGGTCATGGTGCTGTCGATGGTCATCTTCTCGGGCATCTCCGGCTCGAAGATGGCCGATGTCGCGGCGGTGGGCTCGGTGCTGATTCCGGCGGCTCGACGGTCACGGCAGAACCCGGGCGGCGCGGTGGCGCTGCTGGCGGCTTCGGCGGTCATGGCCGAGACCATTCCGCCATGCATCAATCTGATCATCCTCGGCTTCGTCGCCAACCTTTCGATCGGCGGGCTGTTCATGGCCGGCTTGCTGCCAGCCGGCCTGATGGCGCTTGCCCTAATCGGCGCCGTCATCCTGCTTGGCGGCGACGCGCGGCTGGCGCGGGAGGCCTCTCTGTCGGCGGCGCCGCTGGCGCATTTGTGGCGCGGCGCGATCGTCACGCTTGGGCTTGTCGTCATCATCTTCGCCGGCTTCAGGCTGGGGGTTGCGACGGCAACCGAAATTTCCGCCTTCGCCGCGCTCTATGCGCTCTTCGTCGGCGGGGCGACCTTCCGCGAACTTGGACCGCGCGCCGCGGCGCGGAGCTTCGTCAACGCCGCGACGCGCTCGGGGTTGGTGCTGTTCATCGTCGCCGCGGCGCAGTCGCTCGCGTTCGTGCTGACGCTGCAGCAGTTCCCCCACGCTCTGGCCCAGGCGCTGATCGCGCTCTCGCAGAGCGCCGGCGCGGGGCCGTTCCTGTTGCTCTCGATCCTGATCCTCATCATCATGGGTTCGATTCTGGAGGGCGCGGCGGCGCTGATCATCTTCGGCCCGCTGCTCATTCCGGTCGCGGGCCAGATCGGCGTCAACGGACTCCACTTTGGCGTCGTGCTGGTGATCGCGATGGGAATCGGGCTCTTCGCTCCGCCGCTTGGGCTCGGACTCTATGGCGCGTGCCTGATCGGCGGCGTGCCGATCGAATCGACGGTGAGGCCGATGCTGGGCTATCTCGGCCTGCTATTCCTTTGCCTGCTGATCATCGCCTTCGTTCCAGGGTTGACGCTCTGGCTGCCGCGCCTGCTCGGCTATCAGTAGGCGCCCGGCGCTTGACCGCGCCGCCTCTCAAGGTAAGGTCGCTTGACGGGGGGAATTCCGCAAAGAGGCTCAGGGCGCCCGGCCTCACCGCCGAGCCCCGAAAACCGTCCCGCTCCTCATTCATCCATCGAGACAATTGACCCATGCCGCATCTGTTCAGCAAGCTTCGCATGCGCGACGTCGACTTCGCCAACCGGATTGGCGTTTCGCCGATGTGCCAATATTCGTCGGTCGACGGCTACGCCAACGATTGGCATTTCGCCCATCTCGGCTCCCGTGCGGTCGGCGGGGCGGGGCTGGTGTTCACCGAGGCCGCCGCAGTCACGCCGGAAGGCCGGATCTCGCCGCAGGACCTCGGGGCCTGGAGCGAGAAGCATTTCGAGCCGCTCGAGCGGATCGCCCGCTTCATCGACAGCCAGGGGTCGTGTCCTGGCATCCAGCTCGCCCATGCGGGACGCAAGGGCAGCACCTATCGGCCAGGGGCGGGAAACGGCGCGGTTCCGGAAGCCTCCGGCGGATGGCGCCCAGCGGCGCCGAGCGCCATCCCCTTCAGCGAGTCTTTCCCCAAGCCGGCCGAATTGACCCTCGATCAGATCAAGGCGGTGCAGAGCGCCTTTGCGGTCGCGGCGGCGCGCGCCTTCGCCGCCGGCTTCCGGGTGATCGAGATTCACGCCGCGCACGGCTATCTGATGCACGAGTTTCTGTCGCCGTTCAGCAATCGGCGCGCCGACGCCTTTGGCGGCTCGTTCGACAATCGGACGCGGTTCGTTCGCGAATGCGTCGCCGCGGTCCGGCGCGCCTTGCCCGAACGCTGCCCGCTCTTCGTACGCATCTCGGCGACCGACTGGGCGGAGGGCGGATGGGACATCGACCAATCGGTCGAACTCGCGCGGCAATTGCTTGCGCTCGGCGTCGATCTGATCGACTGCTCGTCGGGCGGCAATCTCGAGAAGGCGGAAATCCCCATCGGGCCGGGGTATCAGACGCCGTTCGCCGAGCGGATCCGGCGCGAGGCGAATGTCGCGACCGCAGCGGTCGGCATGATCACCGCGCCGGCCCAGGCCGACCAGATCATCCGCAACGATCAGGCCGATCTCGTGTTGCTCGCGCGCGAGATGTTGCGCGATCCCTATTGGCCGCTGCACGCCGCGCGTGAGCTGGGCCAGGCCGCGCCATGGCCGAGGCAATATCTGCGCGCCGCGCCGAGCGGAACTCCCGAACGGGCGCCCGCGTCCGCATCCGGCGATCGGGTCGTCCAGCCTGCCGGTTCGTGAGCCGCTCGATCTCGAAGCGCGGATTCACCATCCTGTCTGGACTTCGCCTCCAGGACGGGGAATCGGCTTGGCGGAACGGCCCCGATCGCGTTAGGCTCATGGCCGGGCCCATCCCGGGGCTTCGGATTGGTGGGGTTGTCATGCGCCATTCACTCGTTCCCTTGCTGACGGCGGCGATCGCCTTTGGATTCGCATGTGCCGGTTCGACCGCCGCGCACGCCGAGAGCGTCATGAAAGAATGCGCGACCCAATGGAAGGCGGCGGAGGCCGCGGGAACCACCGGCGGCCAGACCTGGCCGCAGTTTCTGTCGCAGTGCCGCGCTCGCGAGAGCGCCGCCGCCGCGCCGCCCTCGGGGACCTTCGCGCCAGCGCCGGCCCCGGCGCCTGCGCCGCCCTCTCAGTCGGGCTCCCTGTTTCCATGGTGGCAGCCGTCGGCTCCTGCTTCCGCGCCGGCGCCGAGCGCAGGAGCTTCCGCAGCGCCGAGGGCCGGGGAATATGCGACCGAATTGGCGGCCCGCGCGAGCTGCCCGACCGACACTGTGGTCTGGGTCAACACGCCCTCGCACGTCTATCACTACGCGGGAACCCATTATTATGGCCACACCAAGCGCGGCGCCTACATGTGCGAGGCCAACGCGCGGGCCGCCGGAAATCGGGCAGCGCGCAAAGAGGTCCAGGCCCATTCGTGACAAAAGCTGTCAGCTCGCGATTCCTGCCGCCGCGAAAGAGAAGCCCCGTCAGAGGGGGGTGGCTCTGAGCGGGGCTTAGGCGATGCCAGCTTGGTTGTGCGGCAGCATTATCGCGCCGCCCCCCAACGCTTACTTTCAGGCAGGCGCGGCTGGCGGGCGTGGGTAGATTGACGAGAGGCTCCGGTCCTGCTCGGCGCAGCCAATTTTCTTCTTTTTCACGCCAACCGCGACCCTCGAGCGACGGCTTAAGCTCTACTCGGGCGCAAGAAGCCGCGTGTCGCTTCGGGCGAGCGACGGCGAGCGGCCGGTCCAGCGCCTGAAGGCGTGATGGAACGAGGTCGCGCCCTCGTAGCCCAGCAGCCAGCCGATCTGCCCCAGCGTAAAGCTCGACTCATGCAGATATTGGTTCGCAAGGCTGCGTCGCACGCTATCAACAACATCGGTGAAATTCGTGCCTTCGTCGGCGAGCCTGCGCGCAAGCGTCCTTGGGCTAACCCCGAGCGCCCTGGTGATGCTTTCCACTCGCGCCCGGCCGTGCGGCAACAATCGCTGGATCTCGTTTTCGACCGCGGACCGCATGCTGCCTTGGGCGGCGTTGCGCGCTCGCGCCGCCTCTTCGCAGAACGGACGCAGCGTCTCGAGCAGATGCGGATCTTCGGTGACGAGCGGTAGCGCGAGGGTCTCGTTTGAGAACGCGATCTGATCCATTGGCGCGGCGAAATCGACCACGCAGCCGAAGAAACTTTCCAGCTCCTTCACGTCCGCCGCTCGCGCATGCGCGCAGGCGACTCGGGTCGGACAGACGTTGCGTCCGGCCATCTCGCGGATCGATTTCACCACGATCGCAAATTGAAATTCAGCGTTCTGCCGCATCCGGTGCCGCGAGACGCCGAAAAAGCCCGGCTCGACGATTAGCCCATCGGGCTTTCGAACAAGCTTCAGCCGCACGCTCTCGTTGACGATCCGACAATAGTGCATCAGCAGCTTGAGCGCGTCACTGACATTTTCAGCCGCCGACATGGCGTAAAACAGGAGGCCGACCTCCCGAGGGTTCGACTGCTCGGCAAGATGCAGTCCAAACACGGGGTCGTTCAGCGTGAGCGCCGCATATTCAAGAAAATCGGCCTGAGCCGTCGCGGACAGGCGACGCCGGGAAGCGTCCAGGTCACTTTCTGCAAGACCGGCCCGGCGCAGCAAAGGCCCCGGATCCGCGCCGCGCCCGCGCAAGGCCGCAATCGCGCATTTGACCGCGAACCCCGTCACGGTCGGCAGCGTTTGCCGGATCCCGCCCGTGGCCAAGGTCAGCCCCCTTTCCTCGCCTTGCCGTGACGTCATCCTGCGACGCGCGCAAGGGCGTGACAAGCCGACCCGCAAGAACACCAGCGGCGGTTGGACGACGGGCGCGCGGGTGAAGTGAAGATGAAACGCACGCGCTGCGTCAGTGGGTCCGCTGTGTGCGCGCCGCACGCAACGTCATGTCCAATTCATCTCCAATTCATCGTCCTCGCAATAAATGGAGGCTCGCCCTGACGTTGGTAGGAAAATGCATTCAGTTGGCGGCTATTAGGGCGATCGCCGACCGCGACGTTGTGTTGAGGCCCACGCGTCCGGCGCAAGTGAGATGGGAAGCAAAGATGTATCCACTCCCTTTTGCCCAAGTGGATGCGCGATCGAGTCAACCCGATCGCGATCATCATTTCCTGCATACCAACGTCTTCTTGCGCCACGCGAGCGGGAATTCAGGCGCGGCGGAAGAGTATATCGAGACGATCCTTACCCAGGCCGCCGTGGCGAAACGCCGCGTGTGGGTGAGCAGCATCCTGTTTGCTCAGCTGAGGCCGTCGATGTTCGTCCCCGGGCGCTTCGACACTCTCGACGACCTGGCGCGCTATATCCGCTCGCTCGCGACGCTTGTCACGCCTGATCCGAATACTATGCTGCGCGTGGCCCGGCTCCGCGACGCAAAATGGCAAAGGCGCGCCGAAGCCGGCGAAGCGGACGAAACGCCGCGAACCCTGTCGTTCGGCGACGCCATCGAGATTGCCTCGGCGCTTTGGGTGAAGGAAGCGGCGGGCATGGCCGATCTCAAGTTCCTCATGTTTGACGACTGGAGTCCGGCCGACGCCAAAGCGGGCGGGCGCCTCTCGCTCCTGCGTCTCCAGGACTATGCGCGGGATGCGCGAGCCAATTCCGACGTCATGGCTGCCGTGCGGCTGACCCGTATCGAGCCTCTTCTCCGCGCGAACCCGGTTCCGCAATCCGCCCCGGCGGAGTGAGCGTCAGGCGTTCCGTGCTCTCGGCCGGGACGGCCGAGAGATGACCGGGGTCGACACTGCCGCTGCGTCAATGTCGACCACCTCGCTTCGTTTGACGCCGACGGCGTTGGCGAGCAGCCTCAGCCGATCGCTCACGACTTCGCTGTCGGGTGCGCGCGCCGCGGCGTCGACTTCCAGCCGGACGCAATTCGGCTCGACCCGCAGTCGCGCGCTTTCCAGCACCGCAGGCACGCCGCCGGAGAAGCGGTAGGCCAGCAGAATGGCGCGGCCGAGAATCTGCGCCCGGCGGCGCTCAGCCGGGGCGAGCAGGCGGATGGCGGGGCTCAGCCACGGCGCGTCCGGCCGGCCGGCGTAGCGGGCGTGAATGGCGGCGGCGATGAACGCCCTCTCGGGATGTGTGACGCCGATGAACGGAAACTGCAGAAGCCGGCGAAAACTCTCTTCCGCTCGGAGGTCGGGCGCGTCCCGCCAGGCGATGTCGGAAAGGGCGCAGACCGCGACGCGGAGCCGCGTCTCCGCCGCGGCCTCGCCGGCCGCGAGGTTCGCGGTCCACGTCACGAGCTCGGAAGCGAAATCGGGCACCCGCGCAAGCGGCAGACCGATGAGCTGCGCGCCCTCGACCAGCGGATCGAAATATTGCTCCTCCAGGGTGAGCTGGGAATAGAGAAATCCCTCGCGGAGGCCAAGGGCGGAAAAGACGATGCGTTCGGGCGCGAGATGTTTCAGGAGGCGGTCGAGCGCCAGCGCCGCGGCCGGCAACGTCCGCGCCCGGCGTTCCGTCACCCCCGGCGTCGCCGCCAGTTTCCCCGCTGAAAGCCGTGAGACCGCGCGGGCGAATTCGCGCGCCTCGGCGGCGCCGATCGTATAGCCGTGCACGACCCTGACAGGCGCGCCCACGGCTTCCATGTGCGCCTTCGCCAGGGTGCGCCAGCCGCCGCCGACCGGATAGAATGTTGGCCGCGCCAGCGCGCGCGGCAGGCTCCGGCGAAGAATTGCATCGATCTCGCGCTTCGCCGAAGAAATGCCGTTCCGCAGCATGGCCTCGACCGGCAGGGCGCCGAGCGGCAGGCTGACCCAGCGGTCTCCCACATGGTCGTCGATGGCCTCCGCGACTTCGAGACTACCGCCGCCCATGTCGCCGACCGATCCGACCGGCCGGAAGAAACCGGAGATCACCCCGAGGGCGGCAAACCGCGCCTCTTCTGCGCCGCTGAGGATCCGGACCTTGAGGCCGCACTCAGCCTCGATGGCCGCAGCGAGCTTCGGCCCATTCACAGCGCGACGCACGGCCTCGGTCGCCAGAGCGTCGATTCGGTTGACCCCCATCGCGTCGGCTATGGCGCGAAATCGCCCCACGGCCAGGATGGCGCGGCGGAAGCCGTCCGCGGCGATGGCGCCGGTCTCGGCGAGTCCTTCCGCGAGGCGGAGAAGCGACTTTTCATTGAAACGCGGCATTGGCGCCCGGCCGAGCTGGTCATAGACAAGAAGCCGGACCGAGTTCGAGCCGATATCGACAATCGCATAGGGCGGCCGGTCGACCCGCGTGGCCCGCTCGGGACTGAGCTCAAGCGGCCGCGGCGCCGCTTGCGGCCTGTGAGCGCGTCCTTTGGCCATCGCATTCCTCCGGAGCGAGCCTATCACGGCGAAGACGAGGGACTCGACGCCATAGTTCGCGCTTCCCCCTATATGTTTTTGCCCCTACACCGCCCGCCGCAGGAACAGGTGGCGCTCTCGCCATTCCTCCGGCCCCGCCCTGGGCGGGGCGTCGAGCATCATCACCGGCGCGCCGGCGCTGCGGTAGGACGGCCAGTGCGGCAGGCCGGGGCCGTTGGGGTCGCCGTTCTTGACGAAGTTGATCCAGTAATTGGAGGCGAGCCTCGCCAGCTCCCGGTCGGCGTCGTCGGTCAACCAGGGAAAGGCGTCGAGATTGTCGAACACATAGAGGATCTCGCCGGCGTGGAAGGCGCCCGCCTCGCGGCTCGGGCGCTCGCCGAACCAGCCGTCCCGGGTCAGCGGCGCGCGGTCGAACCGGAAGCGGAAAATATCGGCGCGGCCGGTTTGCTTCTGCGCCTCGATCCAGGCCCAGGTCGGGTGGATGATCGTGAGGTCGCCTCCGAGCGCGGCCGCCGATGTCGCCTCAGCCTCCGGCGTGCCGCCGGGATAATGCCTCAACGCCTCTTCCGTCCGCACGCCAAAAATCTCGCGCACGAGCTCGGCATGGGCGCGATCGGCGTTCCTGCCTTGCCTGAGGGTGAAGTTGAAGCCCTCGTCCTTGTTCCAGCCCGCCATGAGCGGCACATCGCTTTGGTCGCCGGCGGCGAAGATCTCTGCCGGCGGGCGCGGCAGAAACCATCCGTCGACGATCGGCCTGAAACCCTCCCCTGGCGCGGCGGCGAGGATCGCCTCGGCAGGCAGCGCGCGCAGCTCGGCCAGCGATTTCGCTCCGGCCATGCGCATGAACAGATCCCCTGCGGCCTCCGCTTCGGCGAACGAAGCCGGGGCGCGGACAGGCGAGGCGAACAACGCTCCGCTCTCGCCAATGACGCCCGCGAACAACCCCTTGGCGAGCGGCGAAGCCATGAGCGCGCTCGCGGCGAATGAACCGGCCGATTCCCCGGCGATCGTGACCTTGGCCGGATCGCCGCCAAAGGCGACGATATTGCGCTTCACCCACGCCAAGGCCGAGACGAGATCGAGAAACCCGTAGTTGCCGGAGGCGCGATGGTCCGATTCGGCGGTGAGCTCGGGATGGGCGAGAAAGCCCAGCGCGTTGAGCCGATGGTTGAGGGTCACGACGATGACGCCGCGCGCCGCGAGCCGCGCGCCGTCGTAGCGCGGCTCGGCTCCGGAGCCAACGACAAACCCGCCGCCGTGAATCCAGACCATCGTCGGCAGGCGGGCGCCGTCGCCCGGCGCGGCCGGCGTCCAGACGTTGAGATAGAGGCAATCCTCGGAGACGCCCACGGCATAGGGGTCGATGTCGCCCCAGACGACGCCCTGGAGCGAATTCGGCCCGAACGCGTCGGAGGGCCTGACGCCCGTCCAGGCCAAAACCGGCTCAGGGGGCCGCCAGCGTAACGGCCCGAGCGGCGGCGCGGCGTAGGGAACGCCCTTGTAGGCGCGAACGCCGCCAGCGTCAGGCTCGGGAACAGCGAGCGCGCCGCCCTCGATCGAAAGACTTTTTGCTGTCATCCGTCTGCTCCCGACGCCGGCTCCGCCGGTCTCTGCGGCCGCCGGCGCATCGGTGTCTCGTCGAGCCCGGCGAAGCGCGCTTTCGGGCCGAGCGCCTCCTCGATCCTCAGCGCCTCGTTCCACTTCGCCATCCGTTCGGAGCGGGCGAACGAGCCGACCTTGAGTTGCCCGGCGCCCCAGCCGATCGCGAGATGTACGATCGACGTATCCTCGGTCTCTCCCGAACGCGCCGAGACGATCGTGCCCCAGTCGAAACGGCGCGCTTCGTCTAACGCCGCTTTGGCTTCGCTGACCGTTCCCGCCTGATTGACCTTGATGAGAACCGCATTCACGCTTCTCCGGCGCGCCGCCTCGCGCACGCGGGCGGCGCTGGTGACGAGATAATCGTCGCCGATCACCTGGATGCGGTCGCCGACCGCGGCGGTGAACTGCTCGAATCCCTTGTCGTCATCTTCGCCGAACGGGTCTTCGATCGACAAGATCGGATAGCGCGCGCACCAGCCGGTCAGCATCTCCGCCAATCCGTCGCGGTCGAGCTCGCGCTTCTCGAGGCGGAGGCGATAGCGGCCGCCCTTTCCGAATTCCGATGCGGCGACGTCGAGCGAAATCGCGGCGTCCTCACCGGGCGCGAACCCTGCGCGTTCGATCGACCTCATCAGCGTGTCGAGCGCCTCCTCGTTGGTCGAAAACGCCGGCCACCAGCCGCCTTCGTCGGCCACGCCCTGAAGGAGGCCGCGCTCGGCCATGATCGCGCCGGCGGCGTGGTAGATTTCCGCCGTGACCATGAGCGCCTCGGCGAAGGTATTTGCCCGCGGCGCGACGACCATCAAGTCCTGGATGTCGGTCCGCCGTCCGGCGTGGGCGCCGCCGCCGAAAATCTGGATTTCCGGCAGCGGAAGGATCGCCGGCTTCTCGCCGAGACAATAACGCCAGAGCGGGAGGCCGCAGCTCGCGGCGGCCGCGTGAAGCACCGCGAGCGAAACCGCGGTCAACGCGTTGCCTCCCAGCCTTGCCTTGTTCGGCGCGCCGTCGAGAGCGACGAGCATGGCGTCGATCGAGCCCTGGTCGAACGGGTCGAGGCCGGCGAGAGCGGGCGCAATTTCGGTCCGAATCCCTTTGAGCGCGTCTTGCACGTCGAAACCGCCGAGACGTTCGCCGCCGTCGCGTTTGTCGATCGCCTCATGGGCGCCGCGCGACGCGCCGGCCGGCGCGATTCCCCGACCCATCGCGCCGTCGCTCAACGCAACTTCCGCTTCTATGGTCGGCCGGCCGCGCGAGTCCCAGATGCGCCGCGCGACGAGTGAGCGGATGACGGGCTCGCTCATGGCGCGCGGGTCCACGCATCGGCGATGTCCGTCAGGCGGCGCGGCGGATCGGCGATCAGCGGCGTGGCGGCGCGGCGCACAGCCTCGCGCTCGCTCTCGCGCGTCAGGTACTCGACCGGCGACTTGCCATCGACCCTGGCGAGGAACAAAGCCGGCAGGAGGACGGCGGCGCGGGCCTCGATGCCGTCGGCGCTCTCCCAATCGACGCCAGCAAGATAGGCGCCCGTCAGCGCCGAGAACGCCTCGCCATAAGACGCCCGGTCGGCGCCGTTCCGGGCGCCCTTGAGCAGGAGATGGTTGAGGCAGAACGCAAGATCGAAGGCGGGATCGCCGAACCATGCGCATTCGGCGTCGAGGAACACCGGCCCGTGCCGGCCTTCGAGAATGTTCTTCGGGCTGACGTCGCCGTGAACGAGCGCGCGCTTGGTCGCAAGCGTAGCGCGGGCCAGCGCATCAAATCGAGGGGTGAGCTCAGGGTGGGCGCGGCCGGTCGCGCGCAGGTAAGGCTCGATCCGGATCGCCTCGAACGTGGCGTCGGTGGCGAACTTGCCCAGAACGCCGGGGTCGGCTGCGCTCCGGGCATGGATAAGGACGAGGTCGCGCCCGACGGCAGCAGCGAAATCCGGATCGACACAGCCTGCGAGAAGCTGCGTCTTCCACAAGGGATGGTCCTCGGGCGCGAGATATTCCATCGCGAACAGGCCCGCCTTCGCGTCCTCGCCGAGGACGCGCGGAACGGCGCGCGGCAGCCAGCGCTGAACCGCGCGCATCCACGCCGCCTCCGCGGCGTTGCGTTTGACCGGCGCTTCCCAAACGGCCGCGACCTTCAGCCTAGGCAAGGCGCGCTTGACACAGAAACGCCGTCCGCCAGCCTCGACGAGCAAGATGTCGGACGAGACGCCGCCCGCGAGCGGCGTGAGCCGGGCGCGTTCTCCGGCTTTGATCAGCCCCATGCGGCGCAGCGGCTCGACAAGATCGCCGTCATCCGCGAGCGGATGAGATTGACCGCCCACATCGCTGGAGCCCACGTGAGCCTCAATAGGTGGCGCGGCCGCCCGAGAGGTCGAAGACCGCGGCGGTCGAAAACGAGCATTCGCGGCTCGCGAGCCAGGCGATCAGCGCCGCGGCTTCCTCGACCGTGCCGAAGCGCTCCATCGGGATCTTCGAGCGCATATAGGCGATGTGGGCCGCCGAGACCTGCTCCAGGATCGGTGTCTCGATCGTCGCCGGGGTGATGGCGTTAACGCAAACGCCGTCCTTGGCCAGTTCCTTGCCGAGCGATTTGGTGAGGCCGATGACCGCGGCCTTGGCGGCGCTATAGGCTGAGGCCGTCGGGTTCCCCTCCTTGCCGGCGATCGAGGCGATATTGACGATGCGGCCGTAGCCGCGCGCTTTCATGTGCCTCGCGACGAAGCGGTTGCAATAGAAAAGGCCGTGGACGTCGATGTCGAACACCCGCTTCCATTCGTCGATCGGATAATCGATCACCGGCGCATTGAGCCCCGCCACCCCGGCCGAGCAGACCAGCGCGTCGATCTCCCCCATCGCCGCTCGGCTCGCTTCGGTCGCGCGCTCGACGTCGGCTGGGTTCACGACATCGACCTGCTCGGCCCGGCTCTTGTCGCCGAGCTCGGCTGTCGCCGCCTTCAACCGCTTGGGATCATTGTCCCATAAGCTGACCCGCCCGCCCTCGCCGACGAACCGGCGCGCGAACGCGAGCCCGATGCCCGACGCCCCTCCGGTCACCACGGCGGTCATTCCCTCAAATCGTTTGGCCTCGGACACCCCTGAACCCTCCATCCTGATCGTGATCGTTGCTCAACCCGGAAACAGCGTCTCGCCGCCGTCGACCCGAAGAACCTGCCCGCTGATATATTTGCTCCTCGGACCGGCGAGGAAAGCGACCGCATCGGCCATCTCGTCCGGCTCGCCATAGCGGATGAGCGACCTGATCGAGGAATCCATCTTTTGCGGATCGACGACCCGGGTCGCCTCGAAGCGCGCGGTCTTCGTCGCGCCCGGGCTCACCGCATTGACCCGGACGCCCTCGGTGCGGACCGTCGCGGCAAGACAGCGCGTATAGTGGATGACGGCGGCCTTGAGCGCCGCATAGATCACGCCGTTGGTCACGCCGAACTGCGCTGCGGCGGAGCCGATGTTGATGACCGATCCGCTTCCCGCCTTCACCATCGGCGGCACGAACGCCTGGCAGACCAGGATCGTGCCATAGAGGTTGTTCTCGGTCAGCGCCTTGATGTCCTCGAGCGGGATTCCGAGCGCATCGTTCGGCTCGGGCTTGCCGCCCGCCGCGCCAATGTCGCCGCCGGCGCAATTGACCAGGATATCGACAGGCCCGAGCCTGGCTTCGATCTCCTTCTTCATTTTCGCCACTGCTGCTTTATCGCCGATGTTGCCGGTCACCGCGGCGGTCCTGCCGCCGTGCCGCGCGATCGCCTTGGCGACCGCGCCAAGGTCGGGCGCTTCGCCGTATTTGGCCGGCGCATTGAAGGTGAGATCATGGATGGCGACATCGGCGCCGAGCTCGGCGAGCCGTTCGGCCATAGCGCGCCCCAGCCCGCGGCCCGAGCCGGTGACGAAGGCGATCTTGCCCGCGAGCTCTTTCGTCATATGTCAGTTTCCCTTGCTGGGTCCAAGTCCGATCGCGCGCATGTTGGCGGCGCTGCGTCGGATCATGGCCAGTTCGTAATCGGCGAGCGCGGCGTCCTCGCCGCGCTCCCAAGGGGTGCGATAATCGGCGTCGTCGGCGAGCCGGTTGAGCCTTGCCGCCGCGAGGCAGGCGGCGAATGCGGACGCCTGCTTCGGCGGGTAGAAGCGCCACCATTCCGGCCGCAAGCATCGCACATGCCGCGCCTCGAGCGCGCCCGGCTCGAGCACCGCCGTCAGCTTTCGTCCCTCGGCGGCCAGGATGTCGAGCATGGCGGCAATCGGAACGGCGCCGTCGCCGATGGCGCAGCGCACGAGGCGATAGCCTTCGTCGGTGAACTGGACGCGATAGTCCTTCAAATGCACGTGGCGCACATGCGGGGCGACGCGGCGAGTGAAGTCGAGCGGCGCCTCGGCCACCGGAAAAGTATTGCCGGTGTCGAGGCAGATCCCGACGCCCCGCGTCGTCTCACAAAAATCGGCCAGTTCGTCGCTGCCGAAATCCTGATGATTTTCGATCGCGAGCGTCAGGCCCGCGTCGTGGGCGCGCGGCCCGCGCTCGGCGAGCGCGGCGCGAACCTGAGCGACCAGCTCTTTCCATTTGTCGCCGAGCGCGTGGCGATCTCCGGACAGCACCGTGGTCAGGCCGTAGCGAATGATCCTGGCGTCGAGCGCGCGGGCCGAGCGCAGCGCGCTCTCGAACGGACCCATCGTCAGCCCCGAGCTGACGACGGCGGTCATGCCGAGGCCCGCGAGCCGATTGCGAAGCGCGCGAAGGCCCTCGTCGCTAAGCGCCCTCATCCAAGGGTCGTAGATTTCGAGAACTTTCGCGCCAAGCTCAGTCGCGATCGCGATGAAGCCGTCGAGGCCGGCGCCTTTCGGGTTGGCGCGCGGTCCACCCGCCCCTTGCAACCCAAGATGATAGGTGAGCCCATAAGGGTTGAGGCCAAGGGCGAGGGCGGCTCCGCGCGTCTCTCGCTCGAGCGGCTTCACGTTTTCGTTCATCTTAAGCCCGCATCGACGGTGATCGACTGTTTGGTGATGAGGCGGCTGTCGTCGGCGCCGAGAAAGAGCGCCATGCGCGCGATGTCGTCGCCGAGCAGCGTCTCCCTGATCGACTGACGCTGGACGATCGCGGCGACGGATTCCGGCGTCTTGTACCACAGGCGCCGCTGCCGGTCGGTCATCACCGCTCCCGGCTCGATCGCGTTGACACGGATGTTGTCCGGGCCGAACGCGCGCGCCAGCGCATGGGTCAGGCCGATGATCGCGGCCTTGGCGGCGGAATAGGCCGGCATTTCCGCCGATCCGCGCCAGGCGATCGAGGAAAGATTGATGATCGAGCCAAAGCCCAGCTCGCGCATCTGCGGGTGGACCGCCTGGGCGGCGAAAAAATGATGCCTGAGATTGACGTTCTGCGCCCGGTCCCAGTAGTCCGCGGTCACGTCGGCGACTGCGTGCCGCTCGTCATTGGCGGCGTTATTGACCAGGATCGCGATCGGACCGAGCTTAGCGCCCGCCTCCGCGATCGACGCCTTGAGCGTCGGGACGTCGGTGACGTCGCAGCGGAGAAAAAGCGCCGTTTCGCCCGTCTCTTTCAGCGCCGCCGCCAACGCCTCGCCCTCCTGCCTCTGGACGTCGACAAACGCGACGCGCGCATGATTGCGGGCAAAGGCGCGAACGATGTCGGCGCCGATGCCGGTCGCGCCGCCGCTGACGAACACGGTGCGCGCCGCAAGGCTCGGATAGACGGCGAAAGTCAAGCCGCGCCCTGCCGGATGAGCGCCTGGGTTTCGGGATCGAACAGGCACGCATGCGCCATATCGATTCCGAGCGGCAGCAGTTCGCCGAGCCGGGGGGCTTCGTCGGGGTCGAACCGGCCGACAATCTCCTTGTCGCCGATTTTGAGCACCGCGTGGGTCTCCGCCCCGGTCGGCTCGACCACCTCGACCGGCGCGGTCAGCATCGCCAGCCCCGCCTTCTGCGACTTGAGGCCCGGGTCGTAGCGGAAGAGATGCTCCGGCCGCACGCCCAGGACGACCTTGCCGTTCACCGGCCAGGACTGCGGCGGCTGCGCGAGCGGCAGGGTGGCCGTTTCGGCGGGGCCAAGCGCAATCGCCACCGCCGGGCGGCCATCGGCTTTCGCAAGCTCGCCGGGAATGAAATTCATCGACGGCGAACCCATGAAGCCGGCGACGAACATGTTGGCGGGGCGATCGTAGACGACCTGCGGCTCGTCGAACTGTTGGATCGAGCCCTGGTGCATGACGGCGATGCGAGAGGCGAGCGTCATCGCCTCGATCTGGTCATGGGTGACGTAGATGGTGGTCTTGCCGACCCTCAAGTGCAGCTTCTTGATCTCGGTGCGCATGTCGACGCGCAGCTTGGCGTCGAGATTCGACAACGGCTCGTCGAACAGGAAAAGCTTGGGGTCGCGCACCAGCGCCCGGCCCATCGCGACCCGTTGCCGCTGCCCGCCGGACAATTGGCCGGGCTTGCGGTTGAGGAGCGGCTCGATCTGGAGGAGCGCGGCGACCCGCTTGATCGCGGCGTCCTGCTCCGCTTTCGGCACGCGGCGGCTCTCCATGCCGAAGGTCATGTTCTGGCGAGCGGTCATTGTCGGGTAGAGCGCGTAAGACTGGAACACCATGGCGATGTCGCGGTCCTTCGGCGCGACAGAGTTCACCAGTGTCCCGTCGATGCGGATCTCGCCCTCGCTCACGCTCTCGAGCCCCGCGATCATGGCGAGAAGCGTCGACTTGCCGCAACCGGACGGGCCGACGAGGGCGATGAACTCGCCGGTCTGCGCCTCGAGGTCGATCCCCTTGAGGACTTCGACCGAGCCGAAACGCTTATGCAGCCCCGCGATGGTCAGCGTCGCCATGACCGCCCCGTCATTTGATGGCGCCCTGGGTCAGTCCGCGGACGAAATACTTGCCGCCAAAAAGATAAATCAGGAGCGGCGGCACGGCGCCGATCATCACCGCGGCGCTAGCGACATCGTAGGGGTGGGCGTTCATCTGGCTGGTCGCGAGCGCGACCAGCGCCACGGTGATCGGCTGCTGGGTTCCGCCGGTGAAGACGAGGCCGAACAGGAATTCGTTCCAGATGCCGGTGAACTGCCAGATGACGGTAACGATCAGGATCGGCGGCGACAGGGGAAGCACGATCTTGAAGAAGATGCGCCAGAAGCCGGCGCCGTCGATGCGAGCCGCCTTGATGAGGTCGTCGGGGATGTTGATGTAATAGTTCCGGCAGAACAGCGTGGTGAACGAGAGGCCCTGGATGATGTGGACCAGGATGAGGCCATAAACCGAGTTCGAAAGATGTAGCGCGCCGAGAATATAGGCCCAAGGCAGAAGCGCGATTTGGCCCGGCATGAAAACGCCGAGGACGATGCACACGAACAGCGTCTCCGATCCCGGGAAGCGCCATTTCGACAGGACATAGCCGTTCATCGCCCCGATCAGGGTCGAGACGATCGTCGCCGGAATGGTCATGTACAGGGAATTGAAGAAATTGCGCTTGATGCCTTCGCAGGTGCCGGCGACGCAATAGTGCGCCCACGCTTTCGGCCAGGCGCTGAGCGAGAAGCTGTGTGGCAAGGCGATCAGCCCATTCTGGGCGATCTCCGGCAACTGGCGGAACGAGTTGGCGACGACGACGAACAGAGGCAAGAGGTAGATGAGCGCAAATACGCCGAGGAAGGAATAGATGGCGATCCGCCGCATGGCGTAGCGAAGGCTCTCGCCGCGCGCCTGCGAATCGAGCGCCAGATCGAAGGTCGCGTCAACCATGGCCGGCCTCGCGGCGCGAGCGCCAGACGGTCCACAGCGTGTAGGGCACGAGCACAACCGCCAGCGCCGCCAGCATCATGATCGCGGCCGCGGCGCCGACGGCGATCTCGCCCCGCTGGAACATGAGGTCGTAGACATAGGTCGCCGGAAAGGTCGTCGATATGCCGGGCCCGCCGTGGGTCAGCGCGACGACAAGATCGAAGGTCTTGATGGCGAATTGCAGCAACACGACGGCGACCGCGACGAAGATCGGCGCGATCGAAGGCAGAATCACCTTGCGATAGATGCGCGCCGGGCCGGCGCCGTCGATCTGCGCCGCCTTGACGAGGTCGGGATCGACCGAGCGCAGTCCGGCGAGAAAAAGAGCCATCGCAAAGCCAGACGATTGCCAGATCCCGGTGGCGATGATCGCATAGATCGCGGTGTAGCGGTTCGTGGTCAGGCGGAAAGTGAAGTCGTGCCAGCCGAGGCTGCGCACCAAAAATTCGATGCCTGCGTCGGGGCTGTAGAGCCAGCTCCAGACTGTGCCGGTGACCACGAACGACACCGCGAGGGGATAGAGAAAGATCGTTCGCCAGACCGCCTCGCCCCTGACCCGCTGATCGATGGCGATGGCGAGGCCGAGACCGACCGCAAGCGACACAGCCACATAGAAGGCGCTGAAGTAGAAAAGATTGCCGTAGGCGATTTTCCAGCGCTCGTTCGACCAGAGATCGAAGTATGGTTTCAGGCCGACGAATTGGTAAGTCGGCAGCATCGTGCTGTTGGACACCGAGATATAGAGCGTCCACAGCGTGAAGCCGAACACGTAGACGAGGCTCGCGAACGCGCCTGGCGCAATGGCGAGCCTGGGCGTCCACGCTGCCAGCATTTCGCGCCGGCGAGCTTTCGCCTGGATGGCCTGGCTCGCGGTCAGGACGTTCGACATGGCGGCGGTTCAATCAAGCGCAAAACGCGCTGCGCGACGGCGCCGCCGCGCAACGCATCTCGACCCTTACTTCTGGGCGTCGACGGCGTCCGCCATCGCGCTGGCGGCTTCTTCCGGGGTCATTTTCGGATTATTCACGAACGAGGTCACGGTGTCGAGGATCGCACCGCGATATTTCTGCAGGATGGTCATATTGTGGGCCATCGAGCGCACCAGCGTGCCGTCAGCGATCGACGCCTGCAAGTCCTTCTGCGACATCTGCTGGCAGGGGTTGAAATCCTTGAGATCGATGTCGAGTCTGGCCGGAATTGAGCCCTTGGCCTGATTGAACACGGTCTGGAATTTCGGCGACATGATGAGGTGGGCGAGCAGCGTCTGGCCCTCGACGTAGTCCGGATCCTTCTGCTTGAAGAAGACGACCGAATCCGAGTTGAGGATGAAGCCGGGCTTGCCCCAGTCCGTCGGCGCCTGCGCGCACTCATAGTCGGCGCCCGGCTTGAGACCGGCGGCGGTGAAGATGCCGATCTGCCAGTCGCCCATGATCATGAACGCGGCTTGCCCCTTGGCGATCATGCTCGTGGCGGTGTCGTAGTCGCGGCCGGCGATGCCCGGATCCATGTATTTCGACACCATGAGCCTGAACTGTTTGAGCGCCTTGACCATGTCGGGCGAACGCATCGCGTTGGTGTCGCCCTCCACGAAGGCCTTGCGGAAGAGATCAATGTTCTGGCCGTAAACGACGACCTCGAATGTCGTCGCGTCGGTCCAGTCCTGGCTGAAATGAGCGATGCAGATGAGATGCGCGGCGACGGCCTTGTCGCAGTCGGCGTTGAATTCGGTCCAGGTCTTCGGCAGGCTTTTGATGCCCGCCTGCTCCATCGCCTTAGTCGAGCCCCAGATCCAGTTGATGCGGTGAATATTCATCGGCGCCGCGACCCAATGGCCCGTCGGCTTCATAACGGGCAGGAGCTCGGGAGCGACGACCTTGTCCCAGCCCTCCTTGTTGGCCAGATCGTCGAGATTGGCGGTCATGCCGGTGGCGTTCCACTCGGCGATCTCCGGGCCCTTGAGCTGCACCGCCGGCGGCGCGTTACCGGCGACCACGTCGGCGCGCAACTTGGCGAGCGTGTTGGCGGTATGGCCCGCGATCGACGTCTGCTCCCACTTTCCTCCGGCGGCGGTGAACATCTCTCCGAGCTTGGCGATCGCCGCCGCGTCAGAGCCCTCGGACCACTGGCTGAGCAGGTTCGTTTTGGGCTCGGCGAGCGCCGCTGTGGTCGCAAGCGCGCCGACCACAGCCCCGGCCAGGGCCGCCTTGATCGTGAGCATCGTTTCTCTCCCATGTCCAAAACCGAGTCGCGCTCTGCCGCCGGCCCGCCGAAAATCCGCTTCGGATGTTCGCTATTTGCTGCCCTCGTCGCGGGGCGTCGCTCTTTTCTAATTTTTATGTCTGGCGCCGTCAAACGCCGGAGCGGAATCCGCATCGATCAAATCGGAGCCGGGGCGCTGTCCGGAATTGCAAGTGAGAAAGGTCCTTTCTCCGCCGCTTGGCGCTCTCGTGATCTCCGGCTGCGTCCGCTTCGTAAATAAGGAGCGCTCACGACAAGAGGATGCCCGGCTTGCGAAACTTCCTCGTCGGCTATCTGGCCGCGCTCGTCGCCTTCTGCGGTCTGGATTTCGTCTGGCTGAGCCACGCGGGCGAAGCAATCTATCGCCCGGCGGTTGGCCAGCTCTTGCGCAGCGATTTCGACGCATCGGCTGCGGTCGCCTTCTACCTCATCTACGTTTTCGGCCTCGTTTTCCTCTCGATCCGCCTGGCGGCGAGCCTGACCCAAGCGATGTGCCGCGGCGCGGTCTACGGCTTATGCGCCTACGCGACCTACGACCTTACCAACCAGGCGACATTACGGCATTGGCCGCTCGAGCTCTCGCTCATCGACATGGCCTGGGGAACGACGCTGTCCGCGATCGCCGCGGCCTGCGGCTATTTCGCTCTGGCTATGGCTTCGCCGACCTCCGCGACCGGCGCGGAGGGCGCGGCCAAAACGCGCTGACCTTTTCGGCGTAGGCCGCGAATTCCTCCGGCCGCGACCTGCTCAAATGCGCCTCGAGCGGCGGCACGCCCGACACATCAACAAGGAGCGCGTAGATCACCAGCGGCCCAAGAAGCGCCAGCCATCCGGCCGGATAGTTGGCGCAGATCGCCATCACCGGATAGGCGAGCCAGACGAGCCATTCGAAAAAGTAGTTCGGATGCCGCGACAACGCCCATAGCCCCTGATCGCAAATGCGCCCGCGATTGGCGGGCGCGCGCCTGAAGCGCGCCATCTGCCGATCGGCGATCGCCTCGCCCGCGAAAGCCAGGGCGAAAAGGGCGATTGCAAGCCCGTCACGCCCATCCGGCCCGGGCCTCGGCGCCCCCGCCGCGGACCATGCCGTCAACGCCAGAGGCCAGGACGCGATCGCCTGTATCTGAAGGAAGACGAACAGCCTCCGCGGCGCCGCTGAGCCCCAGGACTGCTTCAGGGCGGCGTAGCGCGGGTCATCGCCCCCGTTTGCCGCGCGCCGCCAGAGGGCGAGGCCAAGGCGGAGCGACCATGCAGCGGCCATCAACCAGACCAACGCCCGCCGGGACGGATCGCCGTGGGAGCCGGCGGCCGCGATGACCGCGGCCAATCCCGTCGCGAACGCCCAGATGGCGTCGATGCGGCCGGACTGTCCGGTCGTCAGGGCGACGCGCCAAGCCAGCGCCATGGCCCCGGAAATCAGGAGCGCGACGAGGACCGCGACCCACCCCATCGCGACTCATATACCGATCAGCGGCTGAATCAGGCGGCCGATCCAGCCGCTAAGCCTGAGCTTTCCCTCGAGCGCGGTCAAACAGACGCATTCGCCGTCCGGGTCGACGACCGGCTGGTGACGCACCTCTTCGTCCAGCTCGATACAATCGCCGGCGCCGAATCGGCCCAGCGCGTCGCTGTATGAGCCGCTCAGCACCTGGGTGTATTCGGCGCCCGAATGGCCGTGGTGCGGAACCGGCTGTCCCGCCGCGACTCTCAGCATGATGACATTGGCGCCGGGCGATTCCGGCAATCTCAGCCGTCGCCACTGGAACCCTCGCCCGACTTGGCGCCACGGGCCGATCTCATAGGCGTTGAGCGGCGGCGGCAGGTCCGGATGAAGCACGCGCGGCTGGGGCTCGGCGCGCGGATCGGCGTCACCGAGCCGCCCGAGCGCGCGCTGAAACGCCTCCGCGCTCAAGCGGGCCGGCTCTGCCTCGTCCAGCATCACCCCGCCGGCCGCCTCGAACGACGTGAGCCGCCTGCGGCACTGCGGGCACCCTGAGAGATGGGTGGCGACGACAAGCCGCGGTCCCGCCCCAAGCGTCCCGCCGGCGAGGCGCGCCAGACTGAAGTCGGAGGGATGGTGGTTGATCATGGCTCCCGCTCCAAGATGGCGCGGATCTTTGCCATGGCGAGGCGGGTGCGCGACTTGACCGTCCCGAGCGGAAGGGAAAGCTCCCGGGCGATTTCGGCATGCGGCTTCTCGGCGAAGAACGATAGCCTCAGCACGGTCGCCTGCTCCGGCGAAAGCGTCGCCATCGCGCGGCGGACCCGCGCGTCCCGCTCGTTGGCGAGCGCCATGTCCTCGACGGACGCTTCGAGGCGCATCGGCAATTCCCCGAGCGCGGCGACCCCGGCGCTTGCCCGCGAGGCCTTGCGCGCGAGGTCGATCCGCATGTTGCGGGCAATCGTGAACACCCAGGTGCTGACACCTGCCTGGGCGGGATCATAGAGGGCGGCCTTTCTCCAGACCGCGACCATGGTCTCCTGCGAGATCTCCTCGGCTTCCGCGGCGCTGAGGCCGCTTCGCTCCATGAGCGAGGCGATCCGGGGAGCAAAATATTGGAACAGCCGGCCAAACGCCGCGCGGTCCTGCTCAGCGGCGACGGCTTTCAGCCATTGTTTCATGTCGTCGGCGGACGGCGCGGGCGCAGACATTCCGTCCGACCTATTCCGCAAAGGTCGAGGGCGCGCAAGGGCGCAAGTCACGTCGATATCCTTTGTTCGACCCACATTCTACGCGCCAAAGTCTGGATTGGATCACCGCTGATCCGAACCCCGTGGCCTGACGTATACCCCGCGACTGGAGGGAGAATCTTGAGTTCTCGTCGATCAGGCCCGCTCAGGGTCGCCGTCGTTGGCGGCGGCGTTTCGGGGCTTGGCGCGGCCTGGCTTCTCGCCAAAACCTGCGACGTGACCCTCTACGAGGCCGAACCGCGTCTCGGCGGCCATTCCGATACGTTCGACTGGGACGGGACACCGGTCGATTGCGGCTTCATCGTCTATAACGAACGTACCTATCCCAACCTTGCCGCCCTGTTCGCCTGCCTCGGCATCGAGACGCGCGAGAGCGACATGTCTTTTGCCGTCTCGATCGACGATGGCGCGATCGAATACTCGGGCGCGGGGTTGCGCGGCCTTGTCGCCCAGCCCGCAAACCTCTTGCGGCCGCGCTATTGGTCGATGCTCGGCGACATCGCGCGGTTTTTTCGCGAGGCGCGCAGAGACGTCGGCCGCGAGGATCTCGGTCCGCTCGAGACCTATCTCGACCAGCACGGCTATGGCGCCCCGTTTCGCGAGTGCTATCTCTATCCGATGGCGGCGGCGGTCTGGTCCACTCCGGCGATGCGGGTCGGCGAATATCCGGCCGAGGCGTTCATTCGCTTCAACCTCAATCACGGGCTGCTCGATGTCTTCGACCGGCCGATATGGCGAACCGTGATCGGCGGCGCCCGTGTCTATGTCTCGGCGCTCGCGGAACGCCTGGGACGCGCGCTTGCCGGGCGCGCCGCCGTCGGCGTGACGCGAACTGGCGATGGGGTCGATGTCGTCGACGCCGCCGGCGAGACGCGGCGCTACGACCGGCTCGTGCTCGCCACCCATGCCGATGAGGCGCTGCGTCTGATCGACCGGCCAACCCGCGCCGAACGCGACCTTTTGGGCGCATTCCGGTACATCCGCAACGACGCGATGCTTCACACCGATTGGCGGGCGATGCCACGCCGGCGCCCGGCCTGGGCGAGCTGGAACTACATGGCCAAGGGGCGGGCGAATGAGCGGTCCTTGTCGGTCACCTACTGGATGAACAGGCTGCAGAGCCTGCCCGGCCGGCCGCCCGTATTCGTTTCGCTCAACCCGCTGTACGAAATTCCCAATTCGCAGGTGCTTCGCCGGATGCGGTTCGAACATCCGATGTTCACCTCGGCGACGCTTGCGGCGCAGCAGCGGCTGTGGTCGCTTCAGGGCGTCGGCGACATCTGGTTTTGCGGCGCCTATTTCGGCTCCGGCTTCCATGAAGACGGACTTCAGTCAGGCCTTGCGGTCGCCGAGGAGATCGGCGGGGTGCGCCGCCCCTGGTCGGTCGAAGGCGAAAACGACCGTCTTCAGTTCGGCTCGGCTCGCCGCGCCGCCGCGGATCTGGCGACCGTGACATGATCGTGCCTGGACTTTACGTCGGCTCGGTCATGCATCGCCGCTTGCGGCCGGTGCAGCGACGGTTCGAGTATCGCGTCTTCTGGCTCGTGCTCGATCTCGACCGCCTCCGCGAGACGGCGAGCGCGCTCAAGCTTTTCTCGATCGAGCGTTTCAACCTCTTGAGCTTCCATGCCCGCGACCATGCGGACGGCCGCGAGGGGCCGCTGCGCGACAAGGTCGCGGCGCTGGCGACCGCGGCCGGCTTTCCCGCCGACGGTCCGATGCTGCTTCTGACCATGCCGCGGGTGCTGGGCTACGTGTTCAACCCGATCAGCGTCTTCTTCTGCCACGACGCCCGCGAACGGCTGACGGCGATCGTGTGGGAAGTGTCGAATACTTTCGGCGGGCGCCATTCGTATGTGATCGGCGTTGACGATGCCGAGGCGAAGGCGCAGCGCCAGCGCTGCCGGAAGGCGCTTCATGTTTCGCCGTTCATCGGCATGGACATCGAATATCGCTTCCGCTTCGCCCGTCGCGGCGACAGGCTTACCATCGGCATCGCCGATCACGACCGCGATGGGCTTCTGATGGCGGCGGCGATGACCGCGGAGCGCCGGCCGTTGACCGATCGGTCCTTGCTGGCGGCTTTCGTTCGCGCGCCGTTCGAAACCGCGAAGGTGACGGCTGCGATTCACTGGGAGGCGCTCAGGCTGTGGTTGAAAGGCGCGCGCTTCCGCAACGGTCCAGCCGGCGACGACAAGTCGGTCGGCCGCCACTCGGCGAGCGCCGAGCATGGGCCTCGCCGAGGTCCCGCCGGGCTAAACGCCGCATCCGTCACCGTCGATCCGCGCCCGCGAATCTGAGCCCAATGAAGGCGAACAATGATGCGGCCGAGACGACGTTGAGGTCGAGCAGCCGTCCAAGCTGATCGGCAGGTAACGCATAGAGAGGCGCGCCGCCGCCAAAGCGCATGGCGACCAAGGCGACGAAAATGAGCCCGATCAGGCCCCGGCTCCACCACGCCTCACGCGGCCGGAAAGCGAGCGCGGCAAGCAGGCCGCAGGCGAACAGGAAGAGTTCGGTTCCTGAACCTTGTCCAAATACCTTGGTCGCAAGCAGCGTGTCGGCCAGTCCGACCGCCGGCGCCGCCACGCGCGCGGCAAGCGGGGCGCGCCGGGCAAGATAAGCCGCCGCGGCGTAAAACGGGGCTGCGATGAGCGTCGCCAGCGAAGCCTCGAAGCCGCCGCCCACATACCACCAGATGATGACGGGGTATAGCGGCTTATTGGCGACCACCATCCAGGCCACTGCGGCGGTCGCAGAGGCGAGCGGATCGGCCGGCCGCGCCGCCGCCGCGTCGGATCCCTTGGTCACGCCGGCGCGGGCCCGGCCGGCGCCGATGATCTGGGCTGTCGCTCCATAACGCCCTCTCCTGCCGCGGCGTCTCCTGCTCAACATACGACCGTGTCCGGTCAGCGGTTTTGCACAGAACCAAAGCGGCGGCGGCGTCGTATAGGCCACAATGAGTTTGACCCGCCTCCTTCACTGGCGCGCCGCGAATCGCTTGGGGTCTGGCTTCGATGACTGAGGTCGGCAATTTGCTCCGGGCCGGCGCGGACGAAAGAGCGCCCATGTTGAGCCGGGCCTGGGATCCGCGGGTGCGGATATTGGCGCGTCTTCTTGACGGCCTGCTCCATGGCTCGCTCAGCGTGACCCTGCCGAACGGGCGAACATTGGTTCGCGCCGGCCGCGAACCCGGCCCCGAGGCGAGCGTGGTCGTCCATAAGTGGCGGGCGCTTCGGCGCATCGTCGCCGGCGGCGACATCGGTCTTGCCCAGGCGTGGATCGACGGCGATTGGTCGAGCATGGACTTGACCGCGCTCATCCGCCTTGCGGCGCGCAACCTGCATGCGCTCGGCGGCGCCCAGAAAGGATCGTCGCTGTCCAGGCTGGCGCTCCGCCTTCGCCATCTCCTGAACGCCAACACCCGGCGCGGCAGCGCCCGCAACATCATCGCCCATTACGATCTCGGCAACGACTTCTTCCGGCTCTGGCTCGACGACGCCATGCTCTATTCGTCCGCGCTGTGGGACGGCTCGACGCCGACGCTGGAAGCCGCCCAGTCGCGGAAGGTCGAGCGGATCCGCGAGCTGCTCGCGATCAAGGGCGGCGAGCGGATCCTCGAAATCGGCTGCGGCTGGGGGGCGTTGGCGGTGCGGCTGGCGCAAGCCGGCGCCGCCCACGTCGCCGGCCTGACGATCTCGCCCGCCCAATTCGATTTCGCCCGCGCCCTCCCCGCTGCCCGCGGCTCAGAGTCGCGGGTCGAGTTTCAACTCCAGGACTACCGGGACATTGACGGCCTTTACGATCGCGTCGTCTCGATTGAAATGGTCGAGGCGGTGGGCGAAGCCTGGTGGCCGACTTATTTCGCCAAGATCGCGCGCTCGATGAAGCCGGGCGGACGGGCGGTCCTTCAGGCGATCACCATCGCCGAGGAGCATTTCGACGATTACCGCCGCACCGTCGACTTCATCCAGCGCTACATATTTCCCGGCGGCTGCCTGCCGTCGAAATCCGCTCTTCATCAACATTTCGAGCGGGCCGGACTGCGACTCGTCAGCCAGGAATCGTTCGGTCTGTCCTACGCGCAAACGCTTGCGGAATGGCGTCGGAGATTTCACGCCTGCTGGCCCGAGATCGCCGCGCTTGGATTTGATGATCGCTTTCGCCGTCTATGGGACTATTATTTGAGCTACTGCGCCGCAGGCTTTCTGGAGGGGGTCACCGATGTCGGTCTCTACTGCGTCGAGCACGCCAGCGCGCCTGGCGGCGCATCTTCGTGAAGGAGCGATCTCGCGGGCGGCGCGCGCGATTTCCAGGGCCGGGATTTTCGCGGTGGCGCTGGCGGCTCTCGGCGCGACCACTACGGCGCTCGCCGCCGAACCGGCGTTTCTCGGCAATTGGGCCCGTAACGACGGCAAGACGCGTATCCGGGTCGAACCCTGCGGCGCGGCTTATTGCGGGGTCAACACCTGGGTGAAGTCCGGCCACTCCGGCGAAAAGGTCGGCGACACGCTTGTGGCCTCTCTGAAGCCAGCCGGGTCCGAACGCTGGTCAGGCACCGCATTCGATCGAAGGCGCAATCGACATTACACAATGCTGGTCCACGTCGCCGGCAGGCGCATGACCACCGAAGGATGCATATTGGGCGGCATGATGTGTCAGAGCATGGGCTGGTCGCGCCTCGGTCGGGCGATCTAAAATTTGCGCTCACGCGACGCGGCGGCCTTGCCGCCAGACCGCGCGCACGACCGGCTCGCCGTCATGTGTCGCCACCCGCAAGAGGTCGGCGCGGCGCCCGACAGCGATTTCGCCTCGATCCTTGAGGCCCGTCGCCTCGGCCGGCGCCTTGCTCACGAGCCGGACCGCTCCCGCCAGGCCGCCGACAGCGGGCGCATCGGCGAGCCGGAACGCGGCCATCAGCAGCGCCGCCGGCACGCAGTCGGACGAGAGGATGTCGAGCTGGCCCGCTTCGGCCAGCTCGCTGGCTGAGGCGTTGCCGGAATGCGAGCCGCCGCGCACGACGTTCGGCGCTCCCATCACCGTCGCCATTCCCGCGGCCCTTGACGCCGCCGCTTCGAGCGTGGTCGGGAACTCGGCGATCGTCACCCCTTCGCGATGGGCCAGGCCTGCTTCGGAGCGCGCCGGTTGATCGCCGCGGGATTGCCGGCAACGAGGCGGCGGCGCAAAGCGAATGGATCGTAGCCTCTAGCCGCTACTCAAGCACGCCAGATGTATATCAGTAAGACCATGGTCGAAACAATACTGACCATCGACACGATAAAACCGATTCTGATGTATTGCGTCTTCCACCATAGCAGTTCCGACAGCACCGAGCATCGCAGCTTCAGCTGATCGAGCTCGTCCTCCGCCTCGACGACGTTCATGAAATCTCCCGGCGCCGCGGTGCGCGAAACGATGAAATGCTTGGCGCCGCGCTTGGGATAGCGAGGAATGAGCACCGCAAACAGGCACAGGTACACGATAATGAACGGCAGCAATACCAAAGGTATCGGCAGATATTTCGGAAATTGGGTGTAGTTGCCCAGCACCGGGCCCATCATGAAGGCGACGAACAGGATCGCGATGTTGGCTTTGAAGTCGCTCGCCCGGATCGCGTCGGTGTATCCGGCGATCAGGCTGCGATAGGCTTGAGCGGGATCGGCGGCGTTCTTATTCATCCGACAGTCGGACGCTCCAGGGCTGCTGGGGGACGCGCCTGCTCGCGCCGACGCCGGGCCTCGCCCCTCCGGATCCGCCGCTGCGAATTGGCGTCAACTCCCTCGACCTGTCAAGATCGGTTGAATTCCGCCGCGCCATGTCTCGCCACGGCTGGCCAAGCGAGGATGGGTCGCCGTGAATTCGTCAAGCCGGCCGGTGTAAAGGCCCGAGCGCGGCGTCAGAAGCCGAAAAATTCGCGGCGCAGGGCGTCCTCGTAAAGACGCTTCCGATAATCGACTTCCTTGTGCAGCTTGTGCTCGCGGAAATGGGCCGCCTCCCACTGGTCGATCTCGGCGACGTTATGATTGCCGGAGGCGAGCGCCTCCTCCTCGCGGATGGCGTTGACCCACTGGTCGACCGCGGCCTTGTAGGCCGCCTGCAGTTGGTCGAGTTCCTGCTGAAGTTCCGGTGAAATGTCCGCCATGGGAGCTCCCTGCCCTTCCTTCGATTAGCGCCGCAATATGAACAATAGACGACAGCGCGTCGGGTTGGGGAACCCGGCCTGAATCCGGCCGTCGAACACGCGTCGGCGCCGCCTCAATATTCCTGCTTCGTCGGCCGGAACAGGATTTCGTTGACGTCGACGTCCTCGGGCTGGCTCATGGCGAACATCACCATGCTCGCAAACGAGTCGGCGGAAATCGCCATCTCCTTGTAGAACTTGGCCGTCGCCGGGCCGATCTCCGGGTCGGTGATGCTGTCCGGCAGCTCGCTCGCGACCGCCCCCGGAGAGATGATTGTGGTGCGGATGTTATAGGGCTTGACCTCCTGCCTCAGCCCCTCCGAGATCACCCTCACTGCGGTCTTGGTCGCCGAATAGACCGTGCCGCCCGCCCGCACCTTGTGCCCAGCGACCGAGGAAACATTGATGATGTGCCCCGACTTCTGGGCTTTCATGTGCGGCAGCGCGGCGGCGACGCCATAGAGGACGCCCTTGATGTTGACGTCGATCATCCGGTCCCATTCGTCGATCTTGAGGCGCTCAAGAAGCGAGTGCGGCATCAGCCCGGCGTTGTTGACGATCACGTCGATGCGGCCGTGCGACTTGACCGCGCGGTCGACGAGCCGCGCGACCTCTTCATAGCGACTGACGTCCGTCTGCACGGCAGCGTCGGGCCCGAGCTTGAGCTCCCTGGCGAGCGCCTGAAGCCTGTCGAGCCGTCTTGCGCCCAGCGTGAGCTTCGCCCCGTTTTGCGCCAGCCGCCGCGCGGCGGCTTCGCCGAGGCCGCTGCTTGCGCCGGTGATGACGACGACCTTGTCCTTGATCCCTTCCGTCATGGCTCATCCTCCATTTTCGCCTGAACGCGTGACATCCGCCTCAACGGCCGGTCAGCCGTTCAAGCGCCTCAGGGTACCGGTCCCCCTGCACCGCGATCTTGGCGGCGGCGCTTTCAATTTCACCCAGGTCGCCGGGGGTGAGTTCGATTGAAGCTGCGCCGATGTTCTCCTCGAGACGATCGAGCCTGGTCGTGCCGGGGATCGGCGCGATCCAAGGTTTCTGGGCGAGAAGCCAGGCGAGCGCGATCTGGGCGGGAGTCGCCTTCTTTCGCTGGCCGATCCTGCCGAGGAGGTCGACCAGCGCCTGATTGGCCTTTCGCGCTTCGAGCGTGAAGCGGGGCAGGATGTTGCGGAAGTCGGTTGAGTCGAACGCCGTCGTCTCGTCGATCTTGCCGGTGAGGAAGCCCTTGCCGAGGGGGCTGTATGGAACGAGGCCGATTCCCAGTTCCTCGAGCGTGGGGATCACCTCAGCCTCCGGGCGGCGCCACCAAAGCGAGTATTCGTTCTGGACCGCCGCGACCGGCTGGACGGTATGGGCGCGGCGGATCGTCTGCACGCCCGCCTCCGACAGGCCGAAGTGCTTGACCTTGCCGGCGCGGATCAGGTCCTTCACCGCCCCGGCGACGTCTTCGATCGGCACGTTCGGGTCGACGCGGTGCTGGTAGAAGAGATCGATCACATCGGTCCTGAGCCGCTTGAGCGAGGCTTCGGCGACCTCTTTGATATGCTCGGGCCGGCTGTCGAGCTCGCTCCATCGCCCCTGGCCGTTGGAGGCTGGTCTGAACCCGAATTTGGTCGCAATCACGACCCGCTCGCGGATCGGCCTGAGCGCCTCGCCGACCAGTTCCTCGTTGGTGAACGGGCCGTAGACTTCGGCGGTGTCGAAGAACGTGATCCCGCGCTCGACCGCGGCGCGGATGAGGGCGATCATCTCGCCCTTATCCTTGGGCGGACCGTAGGAAAAGCTCATGCCCATGCAGCCGAGGCCGAGAGCTGAGACTTCCAGGCCGCTCTTTCCGAGTTTGCGCTTCTGCATGGCGTGCTCCATTCAAGTGTCGGTGTCGAGGGTGAAAAGCTCCTGCGGCCGACCTGACGGCCGTAGGGTTACGGGCGCAGCAGCGTCTTGATCGCGCGACGCTCGTCCATGGCGCGATAGCCCTCAGCGACTTGGCCGAGGGGAAGCGTCAGGTCGAAAACCTTACCCGGATCGATTTTCCGCTCCCACACCAACCTGATCAGGTCGGGCAGGTAACGGCGCACCGGAGCGGGGCCGCCGTGCAGGCGTACGTGCGTGAAGAACAGCTTCTGGCCGTCGAGCTCGACGCCGTGCGGAACGCCGACGTAGCCGATAGACCCGCCGGGACGGGTGGCCTGGATCGCCTGCATCATCGATTCCTGCGTGCCGACGCACTCGAGCACCGAGTCGGCGCCGACCCCCTTGGTCATCACCTTGATGCGGGCCACGCCCTTGTCGCCACGCTCGGTGACGATATCGGTCGCGCCAAATTCGAGGGCGAGTTTCTGCCGGGTCTCGTGCCGGCTCATCGCGATGATCCGCCCGGCGCCCATCATCTTGGCCGAAAGAACTCCGAGCAGGCCGACCGCGCCATCGCCGACGACGACGGCCGTTGCGCCTGGCTTCACGTTCGCCGCGTCGGCCGCGAACCAGCCGGTGCCGAGCACGTCGGAGCACGCCAGAAGGCTCGGGATCAGATCGTCCGGCGGAGCGCCAGGCGTCGCGACGAGCGTGCCGTCCGCAAGGGGCACGCGCAAGAGAGGCGCCTGCGCGCCGAGAACGACCTCCTTGCGCTGGCAGGACGTCTGGTACCCGTTGTGGCAGTGCGGACAAGTGTTGTCGGAGGCGAAGAACGAGCCGATGACAAACTGGCCGGGCTTGACCGACTTCACCGCGCCGCCGGTCTCCTCGACAATGCCGCAGTACTCGTGCCCGAACGGGGTCGGCTGTGCGACGGCCTGAAGGCCGCGGTAGGGCCAGAGGTCCGAGCCGCAGACGCAAGTCGCCGCAATCCTGATGACGGCGTCGGTCGGCTCCATGATCTTCGGCTCGGCGCGCTCCTCGAATCGCACGTCGCCCGCACCATAAAGAACAGCTCCTCGCATGGTTCTCTCGCCTTCTTCAACGCATGACAAAACCGCCGTCCACCGCGTCTTGGGCGTCTTTAGCGCTGGGTGCGCTCCGCCTCCGCCGGAGGATAGCGGTCGCCTTCGACGATGATCTTCGCTGCGGCTTCCTTGATGTGCCCAAGGTCGTCGGGCGTCAGCTCGATCGTGGGCGCGGCGATGTTCTCTTCAAGCCGGCTGAGCTTGGTGGTGCCGGGGATCGGGACGATCCATGGCTTCTGCGCGAGCAGCCAGGCGAGTGCGATCTGCGCCGCCGTGGCGTGCTTCTGCGCGGCGATCTCCTCCAGTAGGTCGACCACAGGCCGGTTGGCCTTGCGGGCCTCGGGCGTGAAGCGCGGCAAGCTGGCGCGATTGTCGTTGCCGCCGAAAGCGGTGCTCTCGTCGATCTTGCCGGTGAGGAAGCCCCTGCCAAGGGGGCTAAAGGGGACGAAGCCGATCCCCAGTTCTTCGCAGAGGGGCAACACCTCCGCTTCGGGCTCGCGCCACCAGAGGGAATATTCGCTCTGGATCGCCGTGATCGGCTGAACCGCGTGCGCCCGGCGAATCGTCGAGGCGCCCGCTTCGCTAAGGCCGAAGTGCTTGACCTTGCCCTGCCCGATCAGGTTCTTCACCGCGCCTGCGACCTCCTCGATAGGCACGTCGGGATCGACCCGATGTTGGTAATAGAGGTTGATCGCCTCGACCCGGAGCCGTTTCAGCGAGCCTTCAACGACCTCCCGGATGCGTCCGGGGCGGCTGTCGAGCCCGCTGGATCTGCTTTGACTGAAGTCGTGACCGAACTTGGTGGCGATGACGACGTCCTTCCGGAATGGCTCCAACGCTTCGCCTACGAGGTCCTCGTTGGTGAACGGGCCATAGACCTCGGCGGTGTCGAAGAAGGTCACGCCACGCTCCACCGCCCCACGGACGAGCGCGATAATCTCTCTGCGGTCCGGGGCCGGGCCACGGTGATAATTCAGGCCCATGCAGCCCAGGCCGATCGCCGAGACTTCCAGGCCGCTGTTTCCGAGTTTGCGCTTCTGCACTCGTCGTCCTCAACTTCTGTCTGAGGGCTCGCGGCCCGCGCTGCGCGGCGTGATCCTGACTGTCGCGGCGCGGGCGCGAGCCCCGATCATCGGGTCGAGATAGGCGCTCGCGTGGTATTTCGCCCGGTAGGCGTCGTCGATGCGGTCGTTTACCGTCCCCTCGACCGGCTGAAAGGCGACGTCCTTCGTCATGCCGGCGGCGCTAATCCGCCCCGCTTTCTGCCGCATCGCGGCCTTGTGCCAGCGGGAATCCTTGCCGTTATAGGCGCGCACATAGAGCTCGCCGTCGACGGCGACCGACCAGATCCAGGTCGGCGTACCATACGTCGCGCCGTCGTCGCGCAACGGGGCGATATGCAAATCGTCAGCCGCGGCGATCTTTCGAAGTTCGTCTTGTCGCCAGCTCACGGTGATTCTTCCTGCTCTTGCCGTCGAGGCTCAGGGTCAGCCTCGATATTGCTCGTCGCTGACCTTCTCCATCCAGTCGGCGGCCTTGCCGTCGAGCCTCTCCTGGATGGCGATGTGACTCATTGCCGTGGTCGGCGCGGCTCCGTGCCAATGCTTCTCCCCGGGCGCGAACGAGATGACGTCGCCGGGCCGGATCTCCTCGATCGGGCCGCCCTCGCGCTGGACCCGGCCGCAGCCGCTCATGACGATCAGCGTCTGGCCGAGCGGATGGGTGTGCCAGGCGGTGCGCGCGCCAGGCTCAAAGGTGACGAGCGCGCCGGCGACGCGCGCCGGATCGGGCGGGCTCATCAGCGGATCGATCCGGACCGCGCCGGTGAACCATTCCGCCGGGCCTTTGCCGGAAGGCTCCGAGCCGCTTCGCTTGATCTGCATGGTTTCCTTCCTTCGTTCTCGTTCCGGGAGAGCCGCGAAGCTCACCGAGACGCTGCTGCGTCAAGGGCGCGCCGCTAGAGGGGATCGTATCCGGGCTTCTTGTACAGGGTCTCCGACTTGCCAAGAATGTCCGGCCTGTAGACCGCCTCCAGCCAATGCTCGGGCTTCACGTCCTCGACGCCGACCGAAACCGACTCCTCGCCCATGTTCAGCGTCGACGTCACCGCCTTTGTGACGGCGTCGGCGAGTCTCGACTTTAGCGCCTCCGACCGGCCTGCGTGCAGCTTGACGATCACATGCGGCATCGTTCCCTCCTTCGCGGCGATGATTTAGGCGCGCGCGCCGCCGATGATTAGCCGCTATAATCCGCATGGACTTATGTGCGGATACGATAAATGCAGCGCGGAACCCTGGATGATCTGGTGGCGTTCCTGGCGGTCGGGCGGGAGCGCAGTTTCACCAAGGCGGCGGCGAAGCTCGGCGTTTCGCAGTCGGCGCTGAGCCACACCATCCGCGAGCTCGAGGCCCGGCTCGGGGTCCGGCTCCTGGCGCGGACCACCCGCAGTGTCGCGCCGACCGAAGCGGGAGACCGCCTGCTCCAAGGCCTCGGGCCCAGGTTCGAGGAGATCGAGGCCGCGCTTGCCGCCTTGACCGCGTTGCGCGAGAAGCCCGCCGGCGCGATTCGCATCACCGCCACCGACTACGCGGCAGACGCGGTGCTATGGCCGAAGCTCGCTCCGTTTCTGCGCCGCTATCCCGACATCAAGGTCGAGATCAATGTCGAGTATGGCCTGACCGATATCGTGGCGGAGCGCTTCGACGCCGGGGTCAGAACCGGCGAACATCTGGCCAAGGACATGATCGCGGTCCGGATCGGGCCGGATGAGCGCATGGCCGTGGTCGGGGCTCCTTCCTATTTCCGCAGCCGGGGAGAGCCGAGGAAGCCGCAGGACCTCATCGGCCATATTTGCATCAATCTGCGCCTCTCCACCCACGGCGGCCTCTACGCCTGGGAATTCGAGAAGGACGGTCGCGAACTCAAGGTCAGGGTCGAAGGCCAGCTCATCTTCAACGGGTCGTTCCAGATGCTCGACGCCGCGCTCGAGGGCTTCGGCCTCGCCTACGTGCCGGAGAATCTGGCGCTGCCGCATCTCGCCAAGCGACGGCTCAAGCGGGCGCTCGAGGATTGGCTCCCGCCATTCCCCGGCCACCATCTCTATTACCCGAGCCGCAGGCAACAATCGCCCGCCTTCGCGCTCCTGGTCGAGGCTTTGCGGCATCGCGACGCACGCCCGAAGTCGTGAATTCGCCGCTGCTCGCTCACCAGAGCATCGTCCAGGAGAGGGCCTGCGCCTCGGGGGCGAGTTTGGCGGGCGCGGACGATTTCTGCCAGTCGAGAAAGAGCGCGCGAAGCCCGCCGCGGCTTGGATTCGCGCGCTCGATCAATTCGTTCATCATCCTGAGCCGCCTGACCAGCGTCTTCATGAAACCGACCGCGCGCGCCGGGTTCTCCTCGATCGCGGCGATGAACTCCTCGTAAGAAGCGGCGAGGCATTCCGTATCGCTCGCCGCCTTCACCGTCGCGGATCGCGGCCCAGGGTCGATCAGGCACATTTCGCCGAACACTTCCCCCGTCTCGAGCATGCCGACGCTCCTGGCGCCGGCGCCTCGACCGACGATGACCTCGGCCGACCCGCTGACGATGAAGAACGCGGTATCGCCGTCGTCGCCCTCGGCGATGATCGTGTCTCCGGCCTTGAACGAGACGTTTCGCATGTCAGCCTCCCGGCGCTTCGCGGCCGCGTTATATCCCTCCCCAGCCAAGCGGGAAGGGGCTACTCCTCGAACCGCTCGCTCGTCCCGGCCGATTTCGGCGGCGCGAGCGACGGGTCAGGTTGCTGCGCCGCGAGGCCTGGGTCGCGGAAGCGGTTGACGATCGGATAGCGCCGGTCGCGGCCGAAGTTCTTCGGGCCCACCTTGACCCCCGGCGCCGACTGGCGGCGCTTGTATTCGGCCAGGTAAAGCAGGCGCTCGACCTTGCGCACCGTCTCCGCTTCGTAGCCTTCGGCGACGATATCGGCGATCCGCATCTCCTTTTCAACCAGCCCGTGCAGGATGCCGTCCAGCACCGGATAGGGCGGCAGCGAATCCTCGTCCTTCTGGTTCTCGCGCAATTCGGCGCTCGGGGCCTTGACGAGAATGTTGTGCGGGATCACCTCGCCGTCCGGCCCGAGCGCGCCATAGGGCTTCCATCGGTTTCTCAAGCGCCCGAGGCGGAAGACCTCCATCTTGTAGAGGTCCTTGATCGGATTGAAGCCGCCGTTCATGTCGCCGTAGAGGGTCGCGTAGCCGACCGACATTTCCGACTTGTTGCCGGTCGTCACCACCATCGCCCCGGTCTTGTTCGAGATCGCCATCAGGATCAGGCCGCGCGCCCGGCTCTGGATGTTCTCCTCGGTGATGTCGCGCTTCCTGCCCGTGAACATGCGCGCGAGCGCATGTTCCGCGCCCTCGACCGGCTCGGCGATCGGCACGATGTCGTAGCGGACGCCCAGCGCCTTGGCGCAGCCGGCGGCGTCGGCGAGCGATTCGTTCGAGGTGAAGCGATAGGGCAGCATCACCGCCTGCACTCGCTCCGCGCCCAAGGCGTCGACCGCCATCGCGGCGCAGAGCGCCGAATCGACCCCGCCCGACAGGCCGAGCACGACGCCGGGAAAGCGGTTGTTGTCGACATAGTCGCGCAGGCCCATCACGCAGGCCGCATAATCGGCCTCGTCGCCCTCCTCGACGACCGCGCGCGGACCCTCGACGCACGCCCAGCCCTTGCCGCCGCGCTCCCAGACCGTCTTCGCTGTCATCGGACGGAAGGCGGGCAGTTGCGCCCCGAGGCTGCGGTCGGCGTTGAGCGCGAACGATCCGCCGTCGAACACGAGCTCGTCCTGGCCGCCGACCATGTTGAGATAGATGAGCGGCAAGCCGCTCTCGACCACGCGCGCAACCGCGACGTTCTGACGGATGGCGAGCTTGTCGCGCTCGTAAGGCGAGGCGTTGGCGACAAGCAGGATCTCGCCGCCGGTCTCGAGGATGCATTCGACCGGATCGGGGCCCCAGATGTCCTCGCAGATCGGCACGCCGACGCGCACCCCGCGAAACACGATCGGCCCCGGCGACGGCCCCGGCGCAAACACCCGCTTCTCGTCGAAGACGCCGTAGTTGGGCAGGTCGACCTTGAACCTGACCGCCTCGATCCGCCCGCGGTCGAGCAGCGCCATGGCGTTGTGGAGCTTGCCGTCCTCGACCCAGGGCAGGCCGACGAGCGTCGCCGGCCCGCCGTCGGCGGTCAAGCGGGCGAGCTCCTCGCACGCCGAGCGGCAGGCCTCCTGGAAGGCCGGCTTCAGCACCAGGTCCTCGGGCGGATAGCCGGAGAGGTAGAGTTCCGGGGCCATGACGATATCCGCCCCGAACGCCGCCGCCTCCGCGCGCGCCTTGCGCAGCCGGTCGCGATTGCCGGCGATGTCGCCGACGATCGCCGGGATCTGGGCGAGCGCGATGACGAGGCGATCGACGGGGGAAGGCATGGGCGAGATTTAGCTCGGGGCGCGGGGACGGAGCAAACGGACGGCGAGCATGCGAACCGAGTTGTTGACGAGCGCCCCCGCCAGTATTACTTTTGCCGACAATGGTATTACGGAGAGTGAATTGGCGACCAATGTGACGGTGAAAGGGCAGGTTACTCTGCCGAAGGCCGTGCGAGACGCCGCGGGAATTCGGCCCGGCGACCAAGTGAACGTGCGCGTGCGGCCGGAAGGCGGCGTGATTATCGAAGCCGTGGCGGCGCTGAAAAGCGAGCAAGCCTACAACAGCCGGCTGGAAGAGATGAGCCGCCGCCAGCCAATCCGCGGCCTTTCCACCGAAGAGGTCATGCGCATGACCCGGGGGGAGGATTGATCTTCGTCGATACCAATATCCTGATCGACATCGCGACCGGCAATCGCGTATGGGCGGATTGGTCGCGTCATGCGATCGTCTCAGCCCATGCTCGCGGCCCCTTGCTGATCAACGCGATCGTCTATGCCGAGTTTGCGATCGGATTTGAATCGCAGTCGGATTGCGACGCGGAGATCGAGAAGTTCGATTTGACGCTGGCCGAAATACCCAAATCCGCCGCCTTCCGCGCGGCGCAGGCTTTCAGATTGTATCGACGCGCCGGCGGAGCGCGGACCGCCGCGTTGCCGGACTTCTTCATCGGAGCGCATGCGAGCGTCGCGGCCGCGACGCTGCTCACCCGCGACCCGCGACGCTATCGCGCGTATTTTCCCGAACTCACGCTGGTCGCGCCGGACGGCGAATAGGCTTGAGAAGCCCTGCGCGTTTGCTTGGATGGCGCCCCGCGATTCTACCGCGGGCGAGTCCCTCCAAAGCAGCGCGAACGCCCCAGCTCCCTCTCCTGTTCGGGAGAGGGACAGGGGTGAGGGGGCGACGCGACGCGCAGCCGCGCTATTCCCCTTTCCGTTCGGCGGCGCTAAGCTCGCTTCATTGTTCTGTCATTTTTTCCCAAGGCGCATCGTCATGGGCGCGGACGCCGTCTTCATCAGCTACAGCCACGATTCGCCCGAACATTCGCGCCGGGTGCTTGCGCTTTCGAACAAGCTTCGCGCGATGGGCGTCGATGTGGAACTGGACCAGTACCACACGCGCCCCTCGCAGGGCTGGCCCCAATGGTGCGAGGAAAAGCTGCGACCGACGAACTCGAAATTCGTGCTGCTGATCTGCACGGAAACGTATCGCAATCGCGTCGACAACGAGGTTCCCGCCGACGAAGGGCGCGGCGTCTATTGGGAAGGCAGCGTCATCAACAACTACCTCTACAGGGAAAAGGCCAACGAGCGGTTCATCCCAGTCCTGCTTGGCGACGAGTCTGACGAGAGCATTCCAATTCGCCTGCAGGGCTTCGCAAAGTTTCGCGTCAAGGCGTTCGAGCTCAGCGACGCCGGCTTCGAAGCTCTGTACCGCGAACTCACCGTGCAGCCCGCCGTCCTCAAGCCGGCGCTTGGAGAGAGGGTCGCCCTTGGGACGAAGGCGCCCGCGCCGATGCAAGTCGCGGGGCCGTTGCCGGAGAAGGCAGCGCTGACGACTTTCGAACCGCCCGCCCCGCCCCCAGTGGACATCTCCGCGATCGTCGGGTCTGCCCCGAAGGAATCCGTTGGATTGATTGGCCGCGAGGCGGAGACCAAGGCCATGGACGACGCCTGGGCGAAGGCGGCTAGCGGCGAGCCGCATCCGCGCGTCATGACCTTCGTCGCGCTCGGCGGAGAGGGCAAATCGGCGCTGGTGGCGAAGTGGGCTGGTGCGCGATCGGCGAAAGATTGGCCGGACTGTGAGGCGGCTTACGCCTGGTCGTTCTTCAGTCAGGGGACGCGCGAGCAGCAGGCCGCCTCCGCCGACCTCTTCCTCGCCGAGGCGCTCAAATTCTTCGGCGCGCCGGCGGTCGAGGGCGTCGAAAGCGCCCACGACAAGGGCAAGCGTCTCGCCAAATGGATCGGCGAGAAGCGGGCGATCCTCATCCTCGATGGGATTGAGCCACTGCAATATCCTCCGGGTCCGCCGCTTGACGGCCAACTCAAAGACGAGGGCGTGCGCTCGCTGCTCAAGGGCCTTGCCCAGCGCAACAAGGGCTTATGCCTTGTCACGACGCGTTGTGCGATTAAGGATCTAGAAGGCTACGGGGCCGCAGCGCCGCAAAACGATCTCGCGCCGCTTTCGAAGGAGGAGGGGGCTCGCCTTTTACAGAAGCTTCAAGTTAACGGTACACAGAAGGAGCGGGAGCAGCTATCGGAGGACATCCGGGGCCACGCTCTCACGCTCAACCTGATCGGCGGCTATCTGCACGACGCTTACGGTGGCGACATCCGCAAGCGTGATCTTATTCGGCTGGAGGAGGCAACGGAAGAGCAGGGCAGCCGCGCGTTTCGCGTGATGGACGAATACGTGCGCTGGTTCGAGAGCGACGGCGAAAAAGGCCAGCAGGCGCTGGCGATGCTGCGGCTCCTTGGCCTGTTCGACCGCCCGGCCGACGCCGGCTGTCTTGCGGCGCTCTGGCGCGCGCCCCCGATCGAGGGCCTCACCGAGTCGCTGATCGTGCTGAGCGAAGCGCAGCGCAACATCGTGCTCACCCGCCTCGCCGGCGCCAAGCTCGTGACCGTCAACCGTGCGGGTGGCGCACTCGTCTCGTTGGACGCTCACCCGCTGCTGCGCGAATATTTCGCCAACGCCCTGCGCGAGAAGCAGCCCGAGGCCTGGAAAGCCGCCCACAAGCGGCTTTACGAGCATCTCACGACGACCACGCCGGACAAGCCCGCGCCGACCCTTGACGACTTGCAGCCTCTCTATCAGGCGGTCGCGCACGGTTGCCTTGCGGGGATGCAACAGGAGGCGTGCGATGAGGTCCTTTGGACGCGCATCAGGCGTGGCAGCGAAGCCTACAGCGTGAAGAAGCTCGGCGCATATGGCGCGGACCTCGGCGCCGCCGCCTGTTTCTTCGACCCGCCCTGGAGCAGTGTCTCGCCCAATCTCACGCCTGCTCACCAGGCGTGGGTGCTCGGCGAAGCCGCCTTCGACTTGCGCGCGCTGGGGCGGCTGAGCGAAGCGCTTGAGGCAGTGCGGGCGGGACTTGCGGCGGACCTCATGCGGCGGGACTGGGAAAACGCCGCTCGCGCCGCCGGCAATCTCAGCGAGCTGGATCTGACTCTGGGCGAAGTCGAACGCGCGATCCGCGACGGCGAGGCCGCCGTTGCGCACGCCGACCGCAGCGGCGATGCGTTTTCGCGTATGGGCTTTCGCACTACCCATGCCGACGCCCTGCATCAGGCGGGCCGGAAGGCGGAAGCCAGGAAGCTTTTCGCCGAGGCCGAGGCGATGCAGGCGGAGCGGCAGCCCAGCTATCCGTTGCTCTATTCGCTGCAAGGCTTTCGCTATTGCGATTTCCTGCTCGCCGACGCCGACGAGCGCGCCGCATGGACCCGACTATTGACAATCAACGTCTCCACGGAGGGGTCAGAAACGATTCGTGCCTCGTGCCGCAGCGTCGGCGACCGTGGATTGAAAATGCTCGAGTGGCGCGTGCCGAGCGATTCCCTTCTCGACATCGGCCTCGATCATCTCACCCTTGCCCGCGCTGCGCTCTGTGCGGCGATTCTCGATGGCCAGCGACCCGGAGGCAGCCATTTGCGAGAGGCTGCGGACTTCCTGCGCCGTGCCGGCCAACAACAGTACCTCCCTCTCGCCCTCCTTACCCGGGCCCTTTTCCGCGCCGTGACCCACGACTTCGACGGCGCGCGGGAGAATCTCGACGAGGCTTATGAGATCGCCGGGCGCGGGCCGATGAAGCTCCATCTCGCCGACATCCATCTGCATCGCGCGCGGTTGTTCGGCCTCATGGCAAACCGGCCTGCCGCCTACCCCTGGACCTCGCCGCGCGACGATCTCGACACAGCGCGAATCCTCATCGAAGAGTGCGGCTATGGCCGCCGCCGCGACGAGCTCGCCGACGCCGAGGCGGCTTACGCGCGCATCCACGGCGGCGGCTGAAGCTCGACTCTTCAAGACCCAACGCAGCCGCCAGCTCCGTCCGAATGCGGCATGCGCTAACCGCTTGTCGGTGTTTACGAAATTCAGTTCTTGCGACAATTGCTTTGGAGAAAGAGAAGGTCATGTTACAATTCCCATCACGAAGCAATTCGAGTTTGACAGCGCGATTCCCGCCAACGCTTTCGGCCGCCCTGATCCGGGCGGCCCGGCAATGAATCGCGCGCCGGGCCGGGCCTTGATCGACCGGGCCTTGCTGAGGACGATCCGAAGGAGGAAAAAAAAGTTGCTTGAATCGGCCGCAAGCCATTGAAAAGGCTCGATTCCAAAAAGCAAAAGAAAGGAAAAGAAGGCGTTTTTGCTTTCCTGCGTTTTCATGCGTTTTCGCCCGCTTTCCTCAGTCGGGCGCGGATCGGCGCAGTTTGGCTCGAGCCTGGGCGGAGTTCGCCGCTCTCCGGTCAGCGCCCGACGCCAGCGATCTTGGCCAGGCTGAGATTGAGGGCGCGCGAGGTCGCGGCGGCGAAGTCGCCCTTCATCGCCAGCGCCCGCTTCTCGATCAGGACCCAGGAGAGCGCCGCGACGCCAAGCGTGATCGCGCCGGAGCCGGCGATCATCGCGGTGAGCGGCATGCCGGGAAAGAGGAAGGCCAGCGTCTGCTGGATCGGAAAGGCGTAGATGTAGACGCCGTAGGAACAGTCGCCCCAGTCGTTGAAGGCGCGGATGCGTCCCTTCGGCAGATAGGCGAGATGCAGGACGAGGGGCGCGAGGCAGACGACATAGACGACGAAGAACGCCCGCTGGTTGACCGACGCGACGACAAGGCAGGCGAGCGCCGCGACGAGGATGCTCCGCCGCATCGGAACCTGGTCGCGCCACAGGTAGAGCGTCGATCCGTAGAGGAACATGAAAATCCTGGTGTCGGCGGCGTTGAACGGGGCGCCGAACAGCCGCCCGCGCAGGATGAGGACGAGGAACGCGGCAGCCGCGATCGGCGCGGCGACGCTCATCGCCTTGAGGCGAATGGCGGGCGCGGCGGCCAGCACGAGCCAGCCGCCGGCGAGATAGAGATAGAGCCGCATCTCGATCGGCAGGGTCCACAGCGAGCCGTTGAACTCGCTTTTGAGCGGGTTCGTCTCGAACACGCCGGGCAGCGAATAGCGGACGCCGCCGATGAGGGTGGCGCATTTGATGAAATAGTCGTGCGTCTTGGGCGAGGCGAAATAATCGGCCGCCGGCAGCGCGGTCAGCGCCGGGGCGAGAACGAAGACGGTGAGGACGAGCATCGCCCAGATCGCCGGATAGATGCGCAAAGCCCGCGCCCACAGGTAGGCGATCACTTCGCCCCGGTTGACCAGGCTGCCGGTGACCAGAAAGCCGCTGGTGACGAAGAATACGTCGACCGCCATCTCGGCCAGCGACAGGCCGAGATGGTCGAAGAAGAATTCGCGCGACGACGGCAGCCCGAGCACCGCGACGCTGTGGCCGCCGAGCACCGCGAGCGCGGCGAGCAGGCGGATGAGGTTGAAATTGTTGTCCCGGCCGACGGCGTAGTCCGAGAGCCGCGCCGCCGGTCCGAGGGGCCGGTCTACGGCGCGGGGCGGCCGCAGCCCGGCGGTCATTCCGCCGCCCGGACCGGCCGTTCGGGCTGGGCGAGCCGCTGCGCCTTGAGGAGGTCGGCGACCATGAACGCCATCTCGATCGCCTGCTCCGCATTGAGGCGCGGATCGCAGTAGGTGTGATAGCGGTCGTGCAGGTCGGCTTCCGAGATCGCGCGCGCCCCCCCGGTGCATTCGGTGACGTTCTTGCCGGTCATCTCAAGGTGAATGCCGCCGGCGTAAACGCCTTCGGCGCGGCAGACGGCGAAGAAGTTGCGCACCTCCTGGGCGATGCGTTCTGTCGGCCTCGTCTTGAAGCCGGTCGAGGTCTTGATCGTATTGCCGTGCATCGGGTCCGAGACCCAGAGCTGCGTCAGCCCCTCGCGCTTTGCCGCGCGCAGGAGCGGCGCGAAGGCCGCCTCGATCCTGTCGGCGCCGAAACGGCAGATCAGCGTCAGTCGGCCCGGCTCGCGCTCGGGATCGAGCACCTCGATCAGCCGCAGGAGCTCGTCTGGGGTGAGCGACGGGCCGCACTTGAGGCCGATCGGGTTCTTCAGGCCGCGGCAGAATTCGACGTGGGCGCCGCCGAGCTGGCGGGTCCGGTCGCCGATCCAGATGAGATGCCCCGAGGTCGCATAATAGTCGCCCGAGGTCGAATCGAGCCGGGTCATCGCCTGTTCGTAGCCGAGCAGCAGCGCCTCGTGCGAGGTGTAGAAGTCGGTCGCCCGCAATTCCGGGTGCGCCTCGGGGTCGAGGCCAACGGCGCGCATGAAGCCGAGCGTCTCGGTGATCCGGTCGGCGAGTTCCTCGTAACGCTCCGACTGCGGGCTGTCCTTGACGAAGCCCAGCATCCAGCGATGGGCGTTCTCGAGGTTGGCGTAGCCGCCGGTGGCGAAAGCCCTGAGCAGGTTCAGGGTCGCCGCCGATTGGCGATAGGCCTCCAATTGCCGCCGCGGATCGGGCTCGCGCGCCTGCGCGGTGAACTCGATGTCGTTGACGATGTCGCCACGATAGGCGGGCAAGGTGACGCCGTCGATGGTCTCGCAATCCGAAGAGCGCGGCTTGGCGAATTGACCGGCGACGCGTCCGACTTTGACGATCGGGGACGCGGCGGCGAAGGTCATGACCACCGCCATCTGCAGAAAGACCCGGAAGAAATCGCGGATGTTATCGGCGGAATGCTCGCCGAAGCTCTCGGCGCAATCCCCGCCCTGCAGCAAGAACGCCCCGCCGCCGGCAGCCTTGCCGAGCGCCTGTTTGAGCTTGCGCGCTTCGCCGGCGAACACCAGCGGCGGATAGCCGGCGAGCTGGCGCTCCGCGTCGGCGAGCGCCGCGCGATCCCGGTAAACCGGCGACTGCGCGATCGGCTTCGTCCGCCAGGTCTCCGGGGTCCAACGCTCGGTCGCCATCATCCTTGCCTTCAACAAGCGGTCCGGGGCCGCTTTCCGACCGCCGGGCGGTCTATATACAGTCGGATGCTTTCTGCCGATATGCCGATTTTCGACGCAGACCCGCATTTTATCGGGCGGCCCGAGCGCGAGACGGCGTCGCGCGGCCGCCGATCGTGTGAGACCATGCCCGAACCGACGCCAATGCCGATTCGCCCGTTTTGAGCATCCTTCCCTCCATCGCCGCGCTTTTGTTCTCCGTTCTGCTCCTGATCGGCGGCAACAGCCTCATTGGCGTGACGACCCCGCTGAGGGCTCGGATCGAGGGCTTTCCGGACCTCTCTATCGGCCTGCTCGGGTCGGTCTATTTCGCCGGGATGCTGGCCGGGACTTTGGCGGCCCCGGCGATCATCCGCCGCGGCGGCCACATCAGGGCCTTCGCCGCCTTTGTCGCGCTCGCGGTCGTTTCGGTGATCCTCATGCCGGTCATGCTCTCGCCCTGGGCGTGGTTCGCCTGTCGCGCGCTGATCGGCTTCGTGTTCGCCGGGCTCTACGCCGTCATCGAGGCCTGGATCAACGCCAAGGCGACCAACTCGAATCGCGGCGCGCTTTACGCCCTTTACCAGATCGCCAATTTCGTCGCGTCCGCCAGCGGGCAATTGGCCTTGAAGCCGCTCGGGCCAAACGGCTTTTCCGTTTTCGCCGTCGCCGGGGCGCTGCTCGCGCTCGCCATTGTGCCGATGGCGATGACCAGCGTCGATCCGCCCGCCCAGCCGAGAAGCGTGCGTCCACGCCTCGTCTGGCTCGTGCGCCTGGCGCCGATTTCGTGCTTCGCGTCGCTGGCCGCGGGCGCCGCCAACGGCGCCTTATTCGCGCTCGGCCCGGTCTTCGCCGTCGAAATCGGCATGACGTCGAGCAGCGTCCCGCTGTTCACCTCCTCGATCGTGCTCGGGTCGGCGTTGGGCGTTTTCCCCATCGCGATGATCTCCGACCGAGTCGACCGGCGGCTGGTCATCGCCGCGGTCATGATCGCGGGCGCGGCCTGCGAAGTCGCCTTGAGCCGCGTTACAGCTCCGGGCGCGTGGTTGATCGCGCTCGGATTTCTTGTCGGCCTGACCACCTATTCGCTCTATACGCTGGCAGTGTCGCTCGCCAACGATCGAGGCGCCCCTCACGACCTAGTCTTCATTTCGGTCGGGCTCTTGTTCATCTATTGCGTCGCCGCGATCGCGGCTCCTGCGGCCGCCTCAGTGCTGATGAAGGACTTTGGTCCGCAAGTGCTGTTCATTCAGAACGCCTATGTGCACCTGGCCATCGCGGCGCTCGCGCTTTGGGGACTTTTGGCCAAGCCGAGAGCCCGGACGCGCCCCGCCTAGGGGTTCAAATCAAACGCTTGGCGCCCCACCGGCGATGTCGCAATTGGGCGCGAAGCGCGATTCCAGGGCGACCTCGGGAAGGACCGGAGTCTGGGCGAAAGCCGGCATTCCGTTGGGAGCGCGTTATTGATTTCACCTTACAGAGGACTGGGTCACGAGCGCGCTCACTCCTCCGCAAAGCCCGCCTTGCGCAGGCCTTCGTCGCGGGTCTGAAGGTCGTAGGGGACGTGCTCGCGAAACCATTTGATGGTGAAGCTCGGATTGGCGCGAAGGGTTTCGGCGACGAACGGCTTTGCCTCGTCCATTTTGCCCAGGAGCGCATAAGAAGCGGCGAGATTTGCGTAGATCCAATAGTTACGATCGCCGGCGTCGAACGCCTTTTTATATTCGACGAGCGCGGATTCGGGACGACCGGCGCCAAATTCTATGTCGCCAAGCTGCGTAGTCATAATCGCCACAAAAGGATCATGCGGGCTCAAGCGAAACGCCTGTTGCAAGTCGGATTTCGCCTGTTCGAAATGGCCAAGCGAAATTTCTGCCGACGCTCGCGCTTGGTAGAGAGATGGACTGTTTGGATTGACGGCGAGGCCGGCGTCAGCGGCGCGGGTCGCTTCCTCAGAGCGGTGCGACATGGCCAAGTAAGAGCTCTTCACCGAATACGGGACATCGTAGTCCCTAGCGAGATCAATCGCGCGGTCTGACTGACCAAGTATCTTGGCGTCGTAATCGGTCCCGGAATTTCCCCATCCAAAGAGAAACTCACCTACGTATGTATTAGCGAGGCCGGCGGTGGCCGCCGCGTTGTTGGGGTCAATCGCGAGCGCCTGTTCATACAAAGCCCGCGCCTTATTGTTCCGATCCTTTTGATCCTTGATGCTCAGATTGTATGAACCATTGATGAGCGCCTGACCGCGCATAACGAGATCGTTCGCATCCGGGTTGGTCGAGCCGGCGCCCTTCGCCGCTTCCGCCTTGACAAGTTCGTATCCCAAGGTGTTCGCCAAGCGCGCGACGACCTGATCCTGCAGCTTGAAGAGATCAGCCACGTCCTCCTCGAATCGCTCGGCCCACAAATGCGCGCCGCTCTCGGCGTCGATCAGCTGCGCGTTTACCCGCACCCGGTTCTGATCGCGCTGAACCGAGCCCTCGAGTACATAGCGAACGCCGAGCTCCTTGCCGATCTCCTTGGCGTCGACGCTTTTGCCCTTGTAGGTGAAGGCAGTGTTGCGGGCGATGACGAAACTGTCTTTGATGCGCGAAAGTTCGGTGGTGAGGTTGTCGGCGATCCCATCGGCGAAATAGTCCTGCGCCGGATCGCCCGAGAGATTGGCGAACGGCAGCACGACGATGGAAAGATGCGCGGCCTGAGCCGGTTTTGTCAGACGCCCGCCAAGCAAGGTCCAGCCGCCGGCCGCCGCCAGAAGGAGAAGGGCGGCGATGGCGGCGAGCGCAGGCCAACGCGAAGACCAGCCACTGGTCCTCGGCGCGGGAGTCACGCTCTCCTGCTTGATCGCTGCCTTCGTCGCGGGCGCAGGCTTCGTCTCGGCCGGCTGGCCAACTTCCAAGGAGTAGACTCGAACCGGCTCGGCGATGTTCTTGAGCTGCGTCGCGCCAAGATCAGTGACCTTGAGATTGAGCCGCGACTTCACCTGCCGGTAGGCGTCCTCGGAAAGGCAGATAGCGCCCGGGGCGCAAACGCTCTCCAAGCGCGCGGCGATGTTGACGCCGTCGCCCATCAGGTCGCCGTCGTTCTCCTCGACGATATCACCGAGGTGAATGCCGATGCGAAATTCGATGCGCTTTTCGAGCGCGACGCCTGCGTTACGCTCGACCATGGCGTGCTGCACTTCGAGCGCGCAGCGCACCGCGTCGACGACGCTGCGGAACTCGATGACGCTTCCGTCGCCGGTTCGCTTGACGATCCGGCCATGGTGCACGGAGATCGTGGGATCAATCAGATCGCTGCGCAGCGCGCGCATTCGCGCCAGAGTTCGATCTTCGTCCGTGCCAGCGAGCCGGCTATAACCGACCACATCCGAGACCAGAATCGCCGCAATCTTCCGGGTTTCGCTCATGGCGCACCCTCCGAGCATCATGCGGCTTAGCACAAAAGCCGTTGAAGCGCCGGTTATATGTTGAGCGAGCCAAAGGAGACCGCCCCCGAGCCAAAACTCGAAGGGCAGGCTTGGGATCGGTTAGATGCGCTCGGTAGACCGTCATCCAATGACCGCAATATTGCGCGAACCGGACCGTCCGCCGACGGAGCGTATATGTCGGCTTTGGGTCGATTCTATTGTCTAAGCCGATGGGCGGGGCGCCAAGCGTAGGTTCGCCCCGCTAGGGCCCCCGCCGTTTGGCCCATCGTCTCGTTTGGGCGGTTTCCCCGCGGGCGGCGAAAGCGCCCGTCCGGGGCGCCTAGCCAAGACAATCGACATTTTGTTGACGAACCGGCGAGCGACTGCTACTGTTTTTCAGAACTTAATGGCGGGGCGGCTCGCCGTTTCCTGGGGGCCTGGAAGGCGCAGGCGATTGGAGCGAAACGAAATGGAGCTGAAGTCATTGAAAACAAAGAATTCCGCGAAATGGCCCATTTTGCGCCCCCAATGATCTTAAGGACTTGCGACGGGGCCGCGAAACCGCTCGGTTCGCTCGGCGAAATGAATTCGTCCGTCTTTGCTAATTCTTCCGCCTCGCCGCGGCCCAAAACGAAACGGCGCGAAATCGACGGCGGCTTCGGGGTTCGCGCGGCGCAAGTTGCGCATCTCTGCGGCGCGGAAATGGCGCCGCAAGCCGTTGGAATCGCTCAAAACGGACGCGGAAATGGCGCTTGGCCCCTTCCCGGGCGCCGGGGCCAAGGCGCGAACCCCGTCTCAGTCCTTGACCACCGTCAGGTCAGGCGCGGCCGGGTGCTTCATGCCCACAACATGGTAGCCCGCATCGACGTGGAGAACTTCGCCGGTGACGCCCCGCGACATCGGCGACAGGAGGTAGACGGCACTCTCGCCGACCTCATCGATGGTAACGGTGCGGCGAAGGGGGGCGTTATACTCGTTCCACTTGAGGATTAGTCGCGAATCTCCGATGCCGGACATAGCAAGCGTCTTGATGACGCCAGCCGATATCGCATTGACGCGGATTTTCTTCTCGCCGAGATCGGCCGCGAGATAGCGGACGCTCGCTTCCAACGCGGCCTTGGCGACGCCCATCACGTTGTAGTGCGGTATCCATTTCTCGGCGCCGTAATAGGTCATCGTCAGCAGAGACCCGCCGTCCGGCATCAGCTTTTCAGCGCGTTGGGCGATGGCGGTGAACGAATAGCAGGAGATCGCGAGCGACCTGGTGAAATTGTCCTCGGTCGTATCGATATAGCGGCCGGTGAGCTGATCCTTGTCGGCGAAGGCGATGCAATGGACGACAAAATCGATGGCGCCCCATAGCTTTTCCGCCTCGGAAAAGACTGCGTCGATGGTCGCGCCCTCTGTGACGTCGCAGTGGCCCAGGACGGGGGCTCCCAGCTCTTGCGCCAGCGGCCGGACACGCTTCTCCAACGCCTCGCCCTGATATGTGAACCCGAGTTCAGCGCCGGCGGCGCGGGCTGCCCGGGCTATGCCCCATGCGATCGAGCGATTGTTCGCCACACCGAAGACGACCCCGCGCATCCCGCGCATAACGCCCGCGGTTGCAGCGATTGCATGGGTTCGCTCCATCAAGGCCTCTCCGCGCTCGTCCTGGAAGGTGAAATTACGCCGTCCCGGCGTCGGGATATCCCTTAACCCCGCCTGACGCGCATGGGAAGGACGAGGGCTTCGGTCAACTGTCACAAAATGTGTGGCTTTGCTCATGCACGCGCTTGGAACCTGGGCGTCTTTTGACTAGGATCATTAGGGGAGCCTTAACTCTGTCGAGGCTCAGGCGAACTTTCGGTGTCAATTGTGCCGCCGCTAAACGACAGTTTTGCCGACCTCTCGGATCTGCGCCGGTTCGGGCTGGCCCTGACGCGAGACGACCGGTTCGTGCTTGATCATGCGGCTGCGGCCGCGCTTGTCGAACGCCTCTTCCGGCAGGCTTCTTTCGAGGCGGTGGACGCAAGCGTCGGCTGTGATGCAAAAGGCCGTGCTCGCGAGGATGGCCGTGTGCGCGCGTTCGCCCAATTCGTCCGGCTTTATCGCCGGCACGTTCGTCGCTTGGCCTTCGACGACGGAGAACCGGGATGGGATGAGAGTGCAGACGGCGCTCGCGGAAGGGCCGCAGCCGGCGGGATCGGCATGGCCGCCGCCGTCCGGGCGCTGCCACTCGAGCTCAGAGAAGCGCTCCTTATTGTCGTACTGGCCAGACTTACCCACCGCGAGGCTGCTTCGGCGCTCGATATCTCGCTATCCACGCTCGTGGCGCGGCTGACGAAGGCCCGTGAACGCATATCCGCGCTGACCCGCGCACCGACTATGACTGAGACGGGCGGCGTTGCAGCGCCGTCGGTCCCGCATCTGCGAGTCGTGAAGTGATGGAAGCTTGGCGCCTCGCGGATCTGCACGCCTACGTCGACGACTGCCTCGGTCCCGACGAGCGCCTGGCTTTTGAGAAGCATCTGGAGGAAGATCCAGCGCTCTCCCGACGCGCGGCGACATGGCGGGCGCAGAACAGCGCCATTCGTTTGGCCTTGGATGGCGAGGGGCCGAGGGCCTTCGCGATCAGCATCGTTCGTCATCAGAACGAAATTGCGGGCAAGGGCCGGCGGCCCGGATCCGCTGGCGGGAGACCCATCCGCGAGCAGCTGTCGTGGCCGTCATTGTCTGGTCTCGACGACGCCTCGCGAATTGCCGCGGATGTCGGCGCGGAGGCCGCATCTCGAACTTTGCCGCCATGGCGGCTTGGCCTTGCGGCCTTGTTCGTCTGCCTTCTCTGCGTTTGGTCTCCGCCAACGCCCGTCTTTCCCGCGAAGGCAGTTGGAGAAGCCGCGGCCGCGGCTTTCCGCGCATTCGTCCGTCCGGGCGTCGCCCCGGTCGAATTCGCGTCAGGTGACAGCGGCGAATCGCAGGAATGGCTCACGACGCGTCTCTCGCGCCCCGTTTACCTCCCCGCGCCTTCTCCAAGGGTCGGCCTGGTTGGGGCCAGGATAGCTCCTTATCCCGGCGCGCCGGCGGCCTTTCTCGTTTACAACGCGCAGGAGCGACTCGTCGGCTTGCTGGTCCGGCCGCTCGATGCGCCGATGACCAAAGCGCCCGAACTTCTTCTCGCCGACGGCCGCAACGCCGCCGTATGGACCTGGGGCGGACAAGGATTTGCGCTGGTCGGCGACCTGGACGCTCCCTCTTTGCTGAAGATCGCGAAGGACTTGTTCGAGCCGCCGGCAGGAGCCAGTCAAACAACCCCCGACCGGGGATCGTAAGGCTTTTGATCCCGCAGCTTGCGCATCAGCGCGCTCAGTTCCGCATCCGCCGCGTTCGGCAGCACAATCCTGAGCGTCGCCAGCAAATCGCCTGCAGGTTGCTCGGCGCCGGCGGGAAGGCCCTTTCCGCGCAGCCGCAGCACTCGGCCGCCGTTAGCGCCCGGGGCGATCGACACCTCGACATCGCCGCTCAGTGTAGGCGCCCTCACGCGTGCGCCCAAAATCGCCTCGTAGAGAGTGATCGGCAGATCGAGACGCAGGTCGCGACCTTCCACTTTGAACAGCGGATGGGGGGCGTAGCGGACGGTCACGATGACGTCGCCTGGCGGCGCGCTGCGAAGGCCGGGATGCCCCTGACCGCGCAGCCGGATCGACTTCCCCTCTTCGATTCCGGTGGGAACGGCGACGTCCAACATCTTGCCCGTGGGCAGGGCGACGCGAATCGAGCCGCCATTCGCGATCGTCGCCAGGGGGACCGAGACCGAGACGCCGATGTCCCCGCCGCGGGTTGGCTGAGCGCGCCCGCGCGTGCGGCCGGCGCCGAACAATTCCGCGAGGATGTCCGGATCAATCGAGCCACTTTCGGGTGAAAACCCGCTGCCGGCGCCAAAGTCGAAGCCGAAATTGCGAAAATCGCCCCGGCCGCTCCCGCCCTGCTGGCGGCCAAAGCCGAACCCCTCGAATTGCGGCGCTCTCGGCTTGCCTTCGGCGTCAATCTCGCCGCGGTCGAAGGCCTTCCGCTTCTTTTCGTCGCCCAGGATCTCATAGGCCGAGCCGACCTCGGCGAACCGCTCCTTGGCCCTTGGCTCCTTGCTTTGGTCGGGGTGGTATTTCTTGGCGAGCTTGCGAAAGGCGGACTTGATCTCGGCCTCGCTCGCGGACTTTGCCACGCCAAGAACGTCGTAAGGATCACGCATTATGAGCCCATTCCCTCGCCCCCGCCTCAATTCAAGCGCGGGAGCCCATGTCTCCCTCGCACATTTGGCGCTTCGCCGGGCGGCGCGCAAGGGCGCGGGGTTTGTTGGCCGGAAGCGGCTCCAAGGGATATGATGCGGCCTAAGCCTTTCCGGGGAGCGCCTTGAACGATTTGAGTCTCGTCGATTTCACCGAGGCCGGCGACCCGTTCGCGCTGTTTGAGCTTTGGCTCGCGGAAGCCTCAGCCTCGGAGATCAACGATCCGGAGGCGATGACGCTCGCCACAGTCGATAAGGACGGATTGCCCGATGCGCGGATGGTCCTATGCAAGGGTGCGGACGAGCGCGGCCTCGTCTTCTACTCCAATGTCGAGAGCGCCAAAGGGCGCGAGCTCAAGGGGCAGCCGAGGGCGGCGGCGCTATTCCACTGGAAGTCGCTTCGCCGCCAGGCCCGGTTCCGGGGCGCGGTCGCCGAACTGGCGGGCGCTGAGAGCGACGCCTATTTCGCCAGCCGTCCGAGGGGGAGCCAGATCGGGGCCTGGGCGAGCCAGCAGTCGCGCCCGCTCGCCTCGCGCGCGGCTCTTGAGGCGGCGGTCGAGACCTATCAGCGCCGGTTCGGCGCCGGCGCGGTCCCGCGGCCCGACTACTGGCGCGGCTATCGGCTCGAGCCGGTCGAGATCGAGTTCTGGCGCGACCGTCCGTCGAGATTGCACGAGCGGCTTCAGTTCAAGCGGTCAAACCCAAAGTCAGCTTGGGAAAAGCGGCTACTATTTCCATAACATCATCGTATTGAAAGCAGATCCAAGGCAAATCAAAATCCAGCGAAATTGCGCCAAGCCAGCCCAAGCTCCGGCCAAATTATTTCAAGGAAAAAAGCTTGGATTTCCTTGGATTCCCTTGTCAGAATTGAGCCTTTTCAGACGGTTATCGTGGCCCCTCGGGCAGAAAAAAGGCTTTTGCCTCGCCGTCTCGATTTCGCGCTCATTTTTGCCGTAGAAAGCTTCGCGGCTTTTCTCGTGCAAAAGTAATTATAGCACGCTTTCCGATTTTCGGAGGGAAAATTCGCTATCGACAGGAAATGGGCGACAGGAAACGGGCGAAAATTTCATCCAGGCGGCCGCGAGCGGGTTAGCGGTCGCGATGCCGGCCTCGCGCCAACTCCGATATTTTCTGCCCAAGCCCCACCGCGCCGCTCCGCTCGCGCCAAGGACGCCGCGGGGGTATCCTCCCTGCTGGCGGACGAGACGGTCGCGCAACGAAGGATGGGAGAGAGACGATGAAGCCGACGAGCTCCCCAGACCGCGAGGCCGCTTCGGCGAACATCACCCGGCGGATCGAGGGCCTCGGCGATTGGAGAGGCAAGACCCTCGCCCATGTCCGCCGGCTCATCCACGACACCGACCCCGGCATCGAGGAGGAGTGGAAATGGGTCAAATCGGCGAACCCGGGGACTCCGGTCTGGTCGCATGACGGCATCGTCTGCACCGGGGAAGCCTACAAAGCGGTGGTCAAGCTCACCTTCGCGCGCGGCGCCTCGATCGAGGACCCGAAGAAGCTCTTCAATGCGAGCCTAGGGGGGAACGTGCGGCGCGCGATCGACCTCCGCGAAGGGGAGATGATCGACGAAGCGGCTTTCGCGCAGCTCGTTCGCGCCGCGGTCGCGGCCAATTCGGCTGCGCGCGCGCAACAGCGGCCTAAGAAATAAGCCCAGCCGCGCGGGGAGGCGCCGCGTCCCTTCGCAAGCCCGACGGAACGGCTCATGGATGAAAGAGAGTTCCCAAGCCGCCCGATCCTCGCGGTCTCGGCAGCGGTGTTCCGGCAAGGGCGAGTTCTCGTCGTGCGGCGCGCGCAGGCGCCGCTGATCGGCCATTTCAGCCTGCCCGGCGGCGTGGTCGAGGTCGGCGAGACGCTCCCCCAAGCGGTCGCGCGCGAACTTATGGAAGAGGTCGGCGTCGCGGCCGAGATCATCGCTTTCAACCGGCACCTCGAGGCGATCGCGCGCGAGGGCGAGCGCATTCGCACGCACTACGTCATCGCTTCGTTCGTCGCCCGGTGGATCAGCGGCGAACCGCGCTTCAGCAATGAAGTCGATCGGGTGGAGTGGATCGACCCGGCCGCCGTCCTGCCCTCGCCCACGACGCCGGGTTTGAGCGGAATTATCGCGGGCGCGGCGCGGATCGAAAGTCAAGTCGCGTGAGCCGCGGCGGCCGGCCCCCAGACGGGCCACGCGCCGTCGGCGCCGCGGGCCGGCCCGACCAGCCAGGCGCCCCGCATGGCTCCGCGGCGTTCCGCCGAAATACCCCATTCCCAGGTCAAGTTGCCGCTTACGGGTTCAATCGCGGTGGTCGGATGCGGCTAAATCGGGCAGACCACGGTTTCCCGGCCATTGGTCACGTCATGAACGATTGGGCAGGTCCGGGTCGGGGCGGTCATCGCCCCGAGCGGCCTGACGCCGTTCGGCCCATAAAATGCCTGAGCTCCAGGGACTCTAGGATAGAGCTCGCCGACGGCGACGTCATGCGGGGTCCAATCAGGCGCTTGGTCCGTGCTCCACGGGTGAATCTGCGCCTGGTCGGCTTCGAAGTTCGCGTCGCCCCCGTTGGCCAGGGCTGGCGTGGCGCAAAGGACCGCGAACACCGCCGCAGACGATAGGAGTCCTGTCAATACGTATTGCATTTCGTTCCTCCAGTATTTGCTGGGTTCGTTGCTTGCGCACGTCCTTTTTTGGCTGACAGCAAAACGCCTCTCCGGCGTCCAGTCTCGGCGTCAAGCTTACACTGTTATTCTCTTGTGACACATTAACTTGGCAATATCGTAACAATATCAAGGCGATACGTTGGCGACGTTCAAAAAATTATTTACCTATTTCCCGATCATCGAAAAAGATTAAGCCTAAGTTTAATTAGACGGGGTCATAGTTCCGTTCCGGTGGCCCATGGGCGACGCGCCGCAATGTCAGCCACCCGTCACGCCTCACCTTCGTCACGAGTGCATGCAAGCGCAGGCGATAGTGGTCGCGGGCTTGCCAGCGCGCCAGTTCGGGCCAGCGGTCCTTTCCATATCGGGCGAGAGCCTTGGCGTCGGTTTTGCCGATTGTTCCAGACGAACGGATGATGCCTTGACCTTGCGGGCGTCGGCGCGATGAACAGGAACGCCCGCGGCGATGAGGCAGCGCGCAGCGCTCCTTCATAGCCGCCGGTGGCCTCGCAAACCACGAAGCACGCCGGCTCAAGCCCGGAGGCGAAGCGCGGTTCGTTAGCGATCGCGTGCGTGCGGCCGCTAGCGGCGTCCCCCGGCTTGACCCGGGGGTCGCAATGACGCGTTCGTTGCGACCTGACCGGACGTTCCGCTATCCGACCTTTTTCGTCGCCGCGGGCTTCGCCGGTTGCTTCTCCGCCGCCGGCTTCTGGGGCGCGCCGCCGGCGATCGGCAACAGCATTTCGCGCTGATCCGGGCTGCCCTTTGCTCTCTTGCCCTTCGCGGCGGCCTGCGCCTTGGCCGTCGCGGCCGGCTGCGCCGCCGGCGCCGGTTTGACCGGCCCCGCCGGCTTGGGCTGAGCTCCCTTAGCCTTCTCGATGCTCTGGCGAAGCGCCGCCATCAGATCAGTGCCGGCGACGATCCGCGGCAGCTCGCGCTGCTTCGGAGCCGGCATGCCGGCCTTCTTCTCGTTGAGCATGGCGACGATCGCCTCTTCATAGCGGTCGTGGAATTCGGAGGCGTCGAATTTCGCCGCCTTGCTCTCGAGGATATGCTCGGCGAGCGTGAGCATATCCTTGGGAATCTTCACCTCGCCGATGCTGTCGAAATAGATCTCCTCGTTGCGAACCTCGTAAGGATATCTGAGCGTCGTGCCGAGGAGGCCCCTGCCCCAGGGCTGAAGCATGATAACGCGCTCGCGCTTGGACAGCACCACCCGGCCGAGGGCGACCATGCCCTTGCCCCGCATGGCGTCGCGGATGACCGCAAACGCCTCGAGCGCGACCTTGTTCTCCGGGATCAGATAATAGGGGCTTTCGACATAGCGCTCGTCAATCTCCGATTTCGGCACGAAGGAATCGATGTCGATCGTGTGGCTGCTCTCGATCGCGATTGCATCGAGTTCCTCCTCTTCGACCTGCAGGTAGACGCCCTTGTCGACTTCGTAACCGCGCCCCTTATCGTCGGGATCGATCGGCTCGCCGGTCGCCTCGTCCATGAGCTGCTGGCGCAGGCGATTGCCGGTCTTCTTGTTGATCTGCCGGAAGACGACGCGCTCACCGGACGATGTCGCAGTGTAGAGCGCGATCGGGCAAGAGACGAGCGAAAGCTTGAGGTAGCCCTTCCAATACGGGCGCGGCGGGGCCATGGGAACTCCTACTC